>ENA-UOOI01000425-UOOI01000425.1-fermentation-metagenome-genome-assembly--contig:-NODE-425-length-54155-cov-45.863919_pt1 | contig 54155 bp, 54 predicted proteins | sample MGYA00245779_ERZ724027 | MGnify/ENA primary metagenome ERZ724027 (study PRJEB28704, sample SAMN03018318) | fermentation metagenome | biome: anthropogenic terrestrial biome; feature: soil; material...
ACCCAGCATATGGTATTGATCCGGTGGTCGTTTAAGAACTTCACCAGTTTCAGCGGGAAAAGGAAAAGGCCCTTTGGGATCAAATACGCCGTGGCACCGAACTTCAGGGTGGGGTACAGTTCCTTCAGACAGGCATCCACATAAAGCGGGGTCTGATTGCCGAACACCGTATCCTCGCTTACCCGGAGAATCCCGGACAGATTGTCGATATAATCGATCACTGACCGGTGGCACGCCACCACGCCTTTGGGCACCCCGGTGGAACCGGAGGTAAATACGATATATACCGGATCCAAATCAATCTGCCGGTCCCGGATTCCGCTCAGTGCCTTATGATCTGCCGGTTCGCGGATCAATTCCTCAAACGAATAGATTTTCCCGTGAAACGGAAACCCTTCCATACTTTTTTCTGTTTTTTCATCGCAAAGAACCGCCCGGGGCTTCAGGTTCTGAAAGATCAGCTCGATCCTCTGCCTCGGCATTTCCTCATCGATGGGTACATAATAGCAGCCCGCATACACCACCCCGTAAAAGGCGACAATGGCTTTCGGATGCCGCTTCATGAACACCACAATGGGCTCTCCGGCATAACCTTCCCGGTGAAGAAAGGATCCAACGGACCGGGACTGGTCATAGACCTGCCGGAAGGTGATCCCGTATGTTTCATTTGCATAAGCCGTTTTATCCGGAACACGACGGACGGTCTGCTCCAGATATTCCATCACATTTTTTTGCATTGCTTCTGCCTTTCCTGTCTGACATATCGTCCATTCGGGCCGATCTATCGGATATAAGAATCCGACGATACCCGGACAAGCCCCGCTTCGTATTCCTTTTTCAGTTTTGCTCCGCACAGCTGAATGGAGCGCATGGCCAATACCTCCATGGTATCCAGACAGCCCGGGCCGATTTCGCAACTCCGCCTGAGCAGGGACAGCTCCGAACAGCCAAGAATCATCACTTCTGCCCCCTGCCGGCGAAGCTGCCCCGATACCGACCGGAACTTGTCCCATTCGACCGGCCGGCCGGCCTTTACATCTTTATAGATGAGATCCATTACCATGCCCTGATGCTCCGGATCCGGCAGGAGGACCTGAATCCCGCAATCCTCCAGCTCCTTCTGGAACAAATTGCTTTGGATGGTTCCATCCGTCGCCAGAAGACCTGCCCGGAGGATCCCGTGATCTCTGCAATACCATGCAGTCTCCCGGACCGCATGAACAATCGGGACCTTGATCTCCTTTTCCAGTTCCTCATAAAAACAATGGGCTGTAATGCAGGGAATGGCGATATAATCCACGTTCAGGCCCGCCAGCTGCTTTCCTGCCTCGGCCATGGGGCCTGCCGGGCTTTCCCTGCTTTTGCCCAGGATATAATCCGTCCGGTCCGGTATGGAAGGACGGCTGATAAGGATCATATCCAAATGCTCCTGATCTGTCTCTGCCTGCGTCATCCGGATGACAAGCTCATAAAAATAGGCCGATGCAGCAGGTCCAAGGCCTCCGATTACTCCCAGCCGCTTCATATCCGTTCCCTCCGTATTCCTGTTCTTTTCCAGATGATCCCCCGTCACTTTGCCGGCGTCCGGGGATACCTGGCTTTATCAAAGGTATAATAATTATTGCCGCGGATACCGGTGAGCCTCTCCACTTCACTGTCCGTCATCATAAACGTCTCCCTGTGGTCTTTATTCGGGCAGGAATCAAAATGATACCATCCGTCCCCACAGTTGATCAGACTCCAGTAATGCCGTGTCCTGCCTCCGACCCGGGTGATGTCCATATTGTCAATCCCCACCCTGGTCAGCATGGCCTTGGAGACGGAAAAATAAGTGAAGCAGTCGCCCTGCTTTCTGGTTATGCCCCGATAGGCCTCCGCCAGCCAGTCCGATTTATCTGAATCACCGGTATAGCTGATGTTTCCCCTGGACCATTGATAAATGGCACGGGCTTTTTCCTTCTTCGACATCGTTTCATTTGTGATCTTTGCCAGAATCGAATCACACAGCCCATTAACCTGTTCCTGGGAAACAGCAGCCTGTTTTACCGTTAGGTTGATCTTCCTGGTGGCCCGATTGCCTGCCGCATCCTGTGCGGAGTAGATCACCGGATAGGTGCCTTCCTGCTTCAGGTTGACCTTGCTGTTGTCCACTTCAAAGGTCAGATCCGTATCCCGGTTATCCGTTACTTCAATGTTCTTTTTATAGGATATGGTTTCCCCCATCGCAACCTGCCGGTCATACGCTCCGGAAATCACCGGCGGCTCGGTATCCTTCCTCACCCGAATCCATACGGGAACCTCACTTTCATTTCCTGAAGTATCCGCGAGTACAACGACAGCCCTCTGTTTTCCCTCTTTTGTAAAATCATAATCCTCTTTGAAACGGGCGGTCACCCCGGTGACGTCCCGGATATTTTTCACAAATGCCTTTGCCTCCGGTTGATCCCCAAGCCACACCGTTCCCGCAGCGGCATCCGCTACCGGAGGAGTCGTGTCCACGATTTCAATGTTTCCGGTGAGAACTCTTCCATCAATATTCAGCTGTACCGGATAGAGTCCTGGCTTGCCCGTATCCACGGCTGAGAGATCCGAGGCCAGGGAAGCTTCATGATCCGTGTTTCCCAGAAAATCATCCATGGTTACCTTGAGCGGCGTGCCGGCTTCCCAGGTTACCTTGCCCTGAACATCCAGCACGGTAAGCTTTGCCCTGCGTTCCACCCGGTTCTTTCCCCTGTCCTCCACAACCAGTGTCACATCCTGCTCTCCCGGGCTGGACGTATCCGGCGTGCCTTTGAACTGAACCGTAGCTGCGGTGGCATCGCGGATCTCTTCAATAAACGCCTTCGGATCCAATGTCTGACCAAGAAGCGCCCATTGATCCCTTACGGTTACCTTCGGTGCCACAGTGTCCGTTACCTTCAGTCGGGAAGTATGTATCTTTTCCCCGATTTGGATCTGAATGGAATAATTGCCCGGAACACTGGTATCCACAGCCCGGATATCCGTCAAAAATCTGCACTTCCGGTTCCCGTTTCGTAAAAACTGACTCTCCTCCAGCTTTTCGCCTGCCTCCACCCGGACGGACGAAATGACTCCCGGCCAGAATCCGAAGAAAACACACAAAATCACGAGGATGCCTGCCCCGAAAAGGAGCAAAATATTCCGTCTCAAACAGCGCTTACGCCATCTCAATCGCTTCATACGCTCCATAATTTCCCCCGCCCTGTTACGCAGATGCCCATCCCCTGATATCTGCCCGTAAACAAATATTATAATAATCCCCTGATATCTGCCTGTAAACAGATATTATAATAATCTATCATACTGTTTCTGTCAATCAGGGATGATTACAAAACATGTAAAAAAAAAGGCATGCTGTAAATCCATGCCTCATACCCTATCCATTATAATAATCTATCATGCTGTTCCTGTCAATCAGGGATGATTACAAGACATGTAAAAAAAAGGCATGCTGTAAATCCATGCCTCATGCCCTATCCCTGTATTGCCTGCAGGGGGTTCATTTTCGCAGCGCGGTCCGCCGGCCCCCTAATCGTTTCGTCAGTTTTCATCCTGCCCTTCTTCCTCCTCCTGCAGGCGGCGCAGCACGTGCCGCACGGTGTCCCAGTCAAATCCCCTGCGCTTAAGGGTCCGTCCGACCTTGACGCGAAACTCCTCCGCAGGAAGATCCCGGTACCTTTTGGCACAGGTTTCTCCCAGCCGGATAGCCTGCTCCTGCTCCTCTTCCTCCGAATACCCCTCCATGGCGGTCTGCAGGATCTCTTCCGATATTCCCCTGGCTTTCAGCTCCTGGGCCATGCGGCGCCTCCCCATGGGTTTGTCGGATTTTTTCCCCCGGATATAACGGGCGGCATAATCCGCATCGTCCAGAAAATGATATCCTTCCAGCTTGTCCGCTGCCGCTTCCATGGCTTCTTTCCCAAATCCCCTGCGGGCCAGATAGTCACACAGCTGCTTCCGGGTTCTGGCCCGGTATTGAAGATAGCGCAGGGACTGATCGTAAGCCATTTTGGTATCCGCCTCCAGGATCCACTGCTGCAGCGACCCGTCTTCGACCTCCATGCCGGATCTCAGTTTATATTTTACAATGACTTCCTCATGAACCGGAACGATCCTGTCGTCGTCCAGCGTCAGCAGATAGCTGCCCTTTTCCCGCGGACGCGGCCCGATATGCAGTATTTTACTCAAATTTACCTTCCCCCTCCTGGATAAAAAGAAAGGACGGCACCATCCTGCATGCCATCCTCTGCTGCTTCTTTATTGTTCTGTACCTTTAACCGGCTGCGAAAGCCGCTTCAAACTCGTCGGACTCCAGCTTTTCCTTCTCCAGAAGAGCCTCTGCCACCCGATGCAGCCGGTTGATATTATCCTTCAACAACTTTTCCGCCTTGTTGTAGGCATCCTCAATGATCTTTTTAATCTCTTCATCAATGCGGCATGCCACTTCCTCACTGTACATACGGGTATGCCCCAGATCCCTTCCGATAAAAATCTCATCCTGATCCGAGCCATACGTAATGGGCCCCAGGCTGTCGCTCATGCCGTATTCCGTCACCATTTTTCTCGCAATCTGGCTGGCTCTCTGAAGATCGTTGGAAGCGCCCGTGCTGATATCCTTCAGAACCAGATACTCCGCCACCCGGCCGCCCAGCAGCTTGGTGATCTCCGTCTCCAGCTCGTTGCGGGAAACAAAGTTCCGATCTTCCTTGGGCAGGGTCAGCGTATAGCCGCCTGCCTGTCCCCTGGGCACAATGGAAACCTGATGCACCGGATCCGCATTGGGAAGCAGTCTTGCCACAACGGCATGGCCGGCTTCATGGTAGGCTACCAGCCGTTTGTCCTTTTCGGTAAAGATCCGGCTCTTCTTCTCCGGTCCGGCAATGACACGGGTGATGGCCTCTTCAATCTCATTCATGCCGATTTCCTTTTTGCTCCTCCGCGCGGCAAGGATAGCCGCCTCGTTCATCATGTTCTCAATATCCGCTCCGGTAAATCCCGGCGTACGCTTTGCCAGCACCTTCAAATCCACTTCCGGGCTCAGCGGCTTGCCCTTGGAGTGAACCTTTATGATCTCTTCCCTGCCTTTGACATCCGGCACTCCGACAACAACCCTGCGGTCGAAGCGTCCCGGACGAAGCAGAGCCGGGTCCAGAATATCCGGACGGTTGGTGGCCGCCAGAATAATGATCCCTTCGTTGACAGCAAATCCGTCCATCTCCACCAGCAGCTGATTCAGCGTCTGCTCCCTTTCATCGTGGCCGCCGCCCAGGCCTGCGCCTCTGTGACGTCCCACGGCATCAATCTCATCAATGAATATGATGCAGGGCGCGCTTTTTTTCGCCTGTTCAAACAGGTCACGTACCCTGGAAGCCCCGACACCGACAAACATCTCCACAAAATCGGAGCCGCTGATACTGAAGAACGGAACGCCGGCTTCCCCGGACACCGCCTTGGCCAGCAGCGTCTTTCCGGTCCCGGGAGGGCCGACCAACAGAACGCCCTTGGGAATCCTCGCTCCCAGCTCGATAAACTTCCTGGGATTCTTCAAAAACTCAACAATCTCCTGCAGCTCGGCCTTTTCTTCATCCGCGCCGGCAACATTTTCAAAGGTGATATGGTGCTTATCGTCCTGATGCACCCTGGCACGGCTCTTGCCGAACGACATCACCTTGTTGCCGCCGCCCTGGGCCTGCTGCATTATAACAAACCAGAAAATAACAACCGCAACAATCAGGACGACAAAAGGCATAAGACTCAACCACCATGGCGGTTCGGGAACCGCCTGCGGATCCCATTTGAAGCTGAATTGATCGGAAGTGATATCCTCCGGATTCACCTTCCGTTTCTCCGCCTCAATCAGGCGTACATCCCTTTCAAAAATATCATTGCTCGGAATGTAGGATTCAAAATCGTATTTGTCCGGAAAGCTCTCCACGGGAATGGAAGAACCCTTGCGCAGACCTACCACCGTACGTTCGTTGGTCATCAGGTGAGAGATCTTCCCATCCTTAATCTCCCGCAGCAGTTGCGGATATGACAATCGTTCCTGCTTCCCTCCCATGTCGAGCATTGCAACAACGAGTATAATCGCAATCAATAGAATCAGATAAAAGCCCGGGCCTCTTAAAAACTTCCTCAACCCCAGCCCTCCTTTCCGATAAATCAAATTTACTACATTTTATAATTTTAGCATATTCGCCCGGTAAAAGCAACGAAAAGCGCTCAAAATGGCAGATGATCCTCTCTGATCCTTTATACTATTTCTTTAAAGCGTCTTTGGAGAGAATCCCGATATAGGGAAGATTCCGGTATCGTTCCGCATAATCCAGCCCGTATCCTACGACAAACTCATCCGGGATGTCAAAGCCCACATAATCCACCTCTACCGGTGCGCTGCGCCGGGTGGGCTTATCCAGGCAGCAGCAGATCTTCAGCGACCTCGGGCCCCTGGACCACAGGTTTTCCAGAAGATAGTGAAGGGTCAGCCCGGTATCCACAATATCCTCCACAATCAGAACATCCCTGCCTTCGATTTCCTCCTCCAGATCCTTCAGAATCCGTACGACACCGGAAGATTTGGTGGAAACGCCGTAGCTGGACACCGCCATAAAGTCAATGGCCAAAGGCAGTTTGATTTCCTTGATCAGATCCGAGGTAAAGACCACTGCTCCCTTGAGGATGGCGACAATGACCAGATCCTTGCCCCGGTAGTCCTCCGTGATCTGCCTGCCCATCTCCCGGACCCGCTTTTTCAGTGTTTCCTCATCTATCAGTATTCTTTCCACATTCCCCGACATTGATTACCCTCCATAATGTTTTCCTGATTTTTATATTTCACACCGATCCGCAGGATCTTTCCGGATGATTCGGTAATCCGGTAATCCCCGCTCATCTGCAGACCGATCACCCAGATAATGTGATCTTTTCCATCTTCCCTGTCAACCAGCAGTGGAATACGGTCTCTTTCTTCCCTGGGTATCTTTCGGTCCATAAAAAAATCCTTCAGCTTTTTGGTCCCGTTGAGGCCAAGGGGATGAAACCGGTCCCCGTTCCGGCGCAGCCGAATCCGCAGACTGCCTCTTACCGCGCTCTCATCCACATAGATACACTCCGGGGAAAAAGCAAAACCCTTTTGCACATCTGTTTCCTCCGCCGTTACAAGGATGCCCGGCTCCTTTAAAAACACCGTTCCCGGCACGGGCAGGGGAACATCAAAAAAAGCGGGAGCGTCCTCCTGTCCCGGCTTTCGGAAGCGAAGGACCCCATACCTCTTTTCCACGAGGACTTCCGGATGAAAAGGAGGCCCGCAGGCACCCGGGATCCTGGTCACAGAGCCGGTCCGGGACTGTCCGGCAAGGGATGCCGCCGCCAGAATGTGAGCGAAGCCCACTCCGTCCGGGCTTCCCCTCACCTCCAGGATCGCCGTTTGGATCAGACGCTTTTGCACTGCGCTGTGGCAGGAAAGCAGCTGCTTAAGGTCCAGATCCACAATTCCCTGCTCCCGGGAAGAGCACTCCCGGTACACCCTGCCGCAGTATTCCGCCATAAAATCGTTTTCCTCCCGGACAATCTCTCCCATCCGGGCCAGGCTGCCTGCAATGTCCGGATTGAAGTCCCGCTCCAGATACGGAATCAGTCCGTTCCGGATGCGGTTTCTGGTATGGGAGGAATCCGCATTGGTGGCGTCCACCCGGTAGGGCAGTTTGTTTTCCCGCAGGTAGTCCCGGATTTCCTCCCGGGTGACATCCAGCAGCGGACGGATGAGAACGCCCTGCGATACCGGCGCGATGCCGCACAGTCCCTGCATCCCCGCTCCCCGGATGATGTGATGCAGAATGGTTTCTGCCTGGTCATCCCGGTGATGGGCCGTCGCAATCCGGTCCCCGTTTACCTGCCGCAAAACCTGGCGGAAAAAATCATAACGAACCAGCCTGCCGGTCTCCTCCTCCGATCGATGGGATTTTGCCGAAAGGGCGCCGATATCCGCCTTTTTCTGAAAAAAAGGGATGTTCCACTCCCTGCACAGCCTTTCCGCAAACGCAGCGTCTTCGTCCGATGCCCCGCCCCGCAGGCAATGATTGACATGAGCGGCAAACAGCGTAATCTCCATAGGCTCCTGGTATTCCTTCAGAATGTGAAGAAGCGTCACCGAATCCGGCCCTCCGGACAGACCAACCACGACACGGTCCCCCCTGGAAAGCATATGCCGGTCCTCCATGTATTTTCTTACCTTTTCTGCCAGCATGGAATGCAACCTGCCTCCTTGTTGTTTGCTGTTATTGTAGACTTTTTTCCTTTGATTTTCAAGGCCGTTCCCTGTTTTGCACGGCTTTTTGCGCATCCGGCGGCATTTTTGACATAGTGCATAAAAAAACAGAGGCAGAATGGGCTCTCTTTGCCTCCGCCTCTTTCGGGTGTACCGGGTTTTCCTGCCGGACCTCCTTTCAGCACGGCGTCCAGATCCGGCCCACCAATACGGTCATGTCGTCCTTTGCCACTCCATCCGTCTGCAGCAGTGCCTCTTCCATAACCGAATCCGCGATTTCCTGCGGATTGATCGTATTCAGGGTGGCAATGAAATCGGCCAGGGCCCGTTCCCTGTCCCCCATGACGGCAAAAGCGTCCAGAATGCCGTCGGTCACCATGACAATCCGATCCTCGTCCTGAATGGGAGCGGAGATGTTCTCCAGCTGCACCTCTTCCAGGATTCCAATGGGCAGGGCATCCTGACGAATGATTTCCACCTTGTTCTCCCTGCGCAGAAAGCTGGGAGCACCGCCGATTTTGATAAAATCCGCCGTACCGCCCACCAGATCCAGAATGCACACATCCGCCGTTGCAAACATTTCCTCCTGGGAACGAAGCATCAGGATGGAATTGATGGTCTTTACCGTGATGTTCTGATCAAATCCCGCCTCCAGAAAATTTTCCAGAAGAGAAACCACAGCACTGCTTTCTTCCGCCGCCCTGGCTCCGGAGCCCATACCATCACTCAGAGCCAGCAGATATTTTCCGTCTTTCACCGGAGCGAAGGAATAACTGTCTCCGGAGGTCAGGATGTCCTGCCTCGGCTTCCGGGCAATGCCGGTAACCACTTCAAACCGGCGGGCTTCCACCAGATTCAGGGTACAATCCTCCTGCCCGGCCCGGACACATTCCGGGGAAAGACAGCTCATCGGTTTCCCCATCACCCGGCTGGCGATATCTTCCACCTGCTTTTGGCATTCCCGCCCGCCCTGACAGGCAGGCTTTACAATGCTGATCTCCGTTGCTCCCCCGGACTTCTCCAGCACAAGAACTTCCTTTGCGTAGATGCCGCTTTTGTCCAGCTCCAGACGGAGAGCCCCTTCTATATTGTTCCGGAAACGCACATCCATATCCAGTTCCGCCGCAAGCTGCTTTACCACCTGGCTGACTCCGTCCAGCTGTTCTGCAACCAGATGGCGGCAGTCAAGGATCCTTTGCTGCCAGCTCAGATTGGAACGGTAGGCATGGTACATGAGGTTCAGATCTTCTGTCAGTTCGCCGCTGTTCAGACATTTTCGGAGCATCGCCGGCGGAAAGTCGCTTTCCTCCGCATAGCCTTTTTCCTCACATGCCGCAACCAGCTCAAACAGATTACTGTACGTATTATAGAAGTCCCGCTCCCAGCAGCTGCGGTACAGCGGACATCCCTTGCATACATGCTCCGCCACCTGATCAAAGATCCGGGACAGTTCCTCCTTGCCTTCGGCGGAGTTCCTCTGGGAGATCCTTCCGAACACTTTGGACAGATGATAAAACACTCCGGCAAACTCCTTCAGCCTGCCCACTGTGAGCTCCTGCACCCTCTTTCCGTAATACTGCTGCTCATCGGCCCTTGCCCAGCCATAATCCACAAACCTCCGCAAAAAACGGATGCCGCTTTGGGGGATCATAATGAGAAGGGCAATCGCCCCGGCAATCTCCCAGAATGGAAGTATGACAAAGGCGGACCGGTTGATATAAAATGTCATCAGAATATTGGCAAGCAAAAAAGCGACACCGGATCCCAGCCGTCCCAGATCCCGGAACGTTCCGCCCAGCAGACCGCATATGGCCAGATTCCCCATCAGAACCGGATCCGGGGTGGAAGCCAGGGACAAAAGAAATCCCACCGTGATGCCGATGGCTGCGCCCGCTCCGGCCCCGCCGATATAGGCAAACAGCAGGATCAGAAATACGGAGAAAATATTCCGGAGGGAGAGTCCAAACAAATGGATATTCCAAAGTCCGATGATGGCCAGGGAAAAAAAGATGCTGATACAGATCATTTCCTCATTGGACAGAATCCGCCGGCGGGTTTGATCCCAAAGCACATCCGCCGTCCGGGACAGGATAAAGACCATAACAAATCCAACAATGCTTTCCAGCAGGCCAATGAGGATTTCATACAGCAGAAATCCGTGAAGGGCAGAAAATGTGATATTGACCAGGAACAGGCAGGCAAAAAGAAGAGTCGCTGCCCGGAAGGCCGTCCATTTCATGGACCTTTTATTGGCAAGTGCCTGGCCGGATGCAAAAAGCAGCATTGCGGCGACATATTTGACGGCAAACCCGCCAAAGCGGAAGCTGAGCAGTCCCGCAGTCACCGCCGCAAAAGCGCGGAATCCCCCCTTCTTCCGGTACAGCAGGACCGCAAACAGCGCTGTGCCGAAGGGGGCAATCTCATCGAACAGAACCGCCCGTCCAATCAGAAAGCAAGAAAAGAAGGTCAGCACGTCCTGCGTCAGGAGCCGGAACGGGAAAGCTGCCGCTTTTTTACGGACAGCAACCTGATTTGCAAACAGATTCAACGGGAGGAACGCATCCTTATGGATCAATATCAACACCACCTAATGAGTTTTTCAGCACTCCGCCTGTGCCTGGAGAGGTGATGTCATTATAACAGAGCCTGTCCAAATTATTTGTCAATATAAGGAAGGCTATTTCAAGAACTTTACGACAAAAACCCATTCAAAACCGGGTAAAACAAAAATTTCCACCTGTGTGTTCCCCATTCTCGTCAAAATCGGAAAACATTTCGTGTCAGAATTTTTAAAAGAATGGAATACGATTCCTGAAAAGTTATTTTCAAAGTTTCCCAAAATGCAAAAAAAGGCACAGTCCCTGCGGACAATGCCTTCGGAAAAAAATCCACTCTGCTATACCCGTGTACAGGAGCATAACAATACAAAACCCAGCTCTTCTTTCCGCTTCAAAGGAAAGAAACAGCTGGGGTGTTTTCAAATCTGGTAGCGGCGAACGGATTTGAACCGCTGACACTTCGGGTATGAACCGAATGCTCTGGCCACCTGAGCTACGCCGCCAAATGGTTGCGGGGGAGGGATTTGAACCCACGGCCTCCGGGTTATGAGCCCGACGAGCTACCAGACTGCTCTACCCCGCGATATTGCCTCATGCGACGGAAAGAAATCACACTCTTGCAACGACATCCCATATTTTATTATAAAGTCGCAGTAAAGTCAACCATTATTTTGATTTTGTGCCGTTTTTGAAAAAAAACAACCTCTCAGCCTTTCCTGCGGGAATAGCCGCCGCCGCGTTTGGATTCCCGGTTGCGCTTAATGTCCAGAAGCCGCTCCTCGCTGTCCTTCATGAACTTTGATAAAGTATCCTCAAAGGAACCTCCGGAATTAGCGCCGTGCAGTTCCTTGCCCCAATCCACATCCGCGGGCCGGGCAGACTTTTTCCCTTCGTTTGCCTTACGAATGGAGAGACTGATCTTACCTTTCTCATCCACGGTCAATACCTTGACCCTTACCTTGTCATGAAGCTTCAGATATGCATGAATATCCTTCACATAAGCATCGGCAATTTCCGAAATATGAACCATCCCGGTCTTGCCTCCGCCAAGCTCCACAAATGCACCAAAACTCGTAATCCCGGACACGGTCCCCTCTACGATTTGTCCAACCTCAAACGACATAAATGTTGCGCTTCCTCCTCAATTCTTGTTTTTTTCTATAAATATGGTTTCGCCCTCTTTTACCCAGCCGAGCTTGTCCCGCGCCGCCTGCTCCACATACTCATCGGACCTGGTATGCTTTACCCGCCGGCTCAGGGAATCGTTATCCTGCTTCACCTGGGAAATCTCCTGCCGAAGTTCGCCGATGCGCTTTTTCTGACGATGCATCTCCAGCTCCTGACGAAAAAGGATGGATGAAAAATAACCAACAAACACAATCGCCACCAAAAACTTTGCTTTGAATTTCAGCCGGTATCCTTTTTTTGACATTCGAGTCCCCTGCTTTCGTTTGAAAGTCTGTGCCGGCTGTATTTCATCTGCCCGGGTGATAAAAGAAATTCAGCCTTATTATTATAATTCGATACGTAAACTAGAATTCCTCTTTTCTCTCCTTGCTTTTCCTTCTTTTTTTCAATGAAAATACTGCCATTCCCTTCCGAATTCCATGAAATCCCTTTGACAAAATCCGCTTTGCACCACGCAGGGGATATCCCAGAATACGGATCAGAAATCGAAAGGGCCAGAGAAGAATGGTAACCAGCCAGCGGATTGCCCTGGCTATTGCCCTAAAAATCCAGGTCAGGGCCTTCCGGATATAGGGGCTCAGTGTCAGAACATACAGACCCCAGCCAACCACAAAGCCAACGATGGTATAAATGCGGACTTCTCCATCGTTCACACGGAAGATCACAAGAAAGGACAGGACGCCGATCAGAATCCAGAACAGCAAATCCATTATTCCTGTCAGCCATACACCAGGCTTTGCAATGCTCCGGATAATCCGGCATAAATCATAAATCAAGCCAATCAAAAAGCCCGCATAGACCGTGCACAGGAAAACATAAGCCTGGTTGGAAGTCGAAAACATTTCAGAGATCCCCCTTACCGGAACAACTTTTTGAAGAAGCCGCCATCACCGCTGCCCATTCCTTCGTGATCGCTGTACTCCACGCTGTTGATCTCTCCTTCCACAATCAATTGTCCTTCTTCCAGATTCAGCTTACTGATGTGCAGGTCCACGCCTTCCAGCGTAATATATCCCAGCTCCGTTACCAACAGGACTGCTTCCTCATCAAAACTGTCCACATCCTCCACACCGGTGATGGTGACCTTTTCCCGGTTCTCCATCAGTATGCTGTGGTTGCGGCCCCGTACCAGCTTATTGTCATCCAGTTCCCGTACCATCTCCCTTTCCCCCTTTCAAATGATACCGATCCATACTTGATAATATGCCTGCCGCGCCGCCAATATGCGTACCCACCCAATCCGGACCGCTGACGAAGAAAAAAGGGACCGTTGGTTTCCCCCGCGATCCCTTGTTTTTTATGTCAATCCTCTTTTATGTCATTCGTTCGTTTTCCCTGCTTTACTTCCACATCTTTACCACATCGACGTCCCTGAAATAGTGATTGATGATATCCTGCGCCGACTTGCCCTGCTCCGCCATGGTGCGGGCACCCCACTGGGACATTCCAACCCCATGCCCGAAGCCTTTCCCGGACATGACGACCTGATCCCCCTCCAGAGCGACCCGGTCCAACAGATTGGAACGCATTTTGGTCGGGTCCAGTGCCCGGCGAAGCTCCGGAGCAGATATCCCGGTATCATCCAGTTTGATGGTCACCGCTCTTCCGGAAGGCCCCTTTTTCCCGATGGAAATGCTGCTGAAATCCCGGACGGGCTTTCCGGCTGCCTTCGCTGCAGCGACAACCTCCGCCTTTGAAAACTTTGCAGACCAGCTCTTCGCGTCGGCTTCAACCTTGTCTCCCATATCGGGGGAATCGACGACCCGGATATAGGGCGGCTCCTTCCCCTTATAGTTCAATCCTTCCAGGGGAGTGGCCGTCTTGCCGCCGGCATTGGAATGAAACCAGGTACGGGCAAATTTCCCGTCATATAGGATCACCTGTCCCCGGGTATCCCGGACGGCCTTGCGGACCCGGTCGTTCACCTCTTTGGCATTCCACGCCTGGGCTTCTTCCACATCCGTTGATATGTGGGCATTCCCATATTTGGACTTGCCCTTTTCATTGATGAATTGAAGCACAAAAGTTCTGGCAATAATGGCCTGGGCCTTGATGCTTTCCTCCGGCCAGTCATTTTTCATTTCTCCGGCCACCACACCGGCCACATACTCCTCAAACGGCATTTCCTGAACCTTTTTATCCTGCACGATATAGACCTTCAGGCGGGGTTCCCTGCCTGCCGCTGTGCGGATTGCCCTGGGAAGCCGGGGCTTTTTCACCTGCTTCTCCGTCTGTTTGGGCACCTGTTTTTTGGGATTCGCCGGATTTTTCGGCCTTCTTTTCGCCGTACAGGAAACCATCAGGAGAGACACCGCCAAAACCAGAAGGAGAAAGCGGATTCTCCGATTCCTTTTTCTTACCATATGATATGACTCCTCCATTCTATCCATTCCAGGAAAGCCGTTTCCGGAGAAACAGCCTCCAAAGGACAACTTCATGATCCGTGAATAGTATTACCGGATGGAGGAAGACAATACCATGGATATTTCAGATTTCCCGGAACATCCGGGTCACATCTCCCCTGGGAACGGAATTGGCGACCAGCAGAACCTCATATTGATGAACCTGTTCCCCGAACTGAATCCGGATCACATCCCCGACCCGCACTTCACTGGCGGGTTTTGCCACCTTGCCGTTCACCTGCACCCTCCCCCGGCTGCAGGCTTCATTGGCCAGAGTCCTGCGCTTTATAATCCGGGATACTTTAAGATATTTGTCCAAACGCAAAGGAATCCCCCCCTTATAATAAAAAAAACCGGGAATTTCCCGGTCTTGACTTTATTGTACGGAATCCTTCAAGGCTTTTCCGGCCTTAAAGACAGGAGCCTTGGAAGCGGGAATGGTAATTTCCTCTTTGGTCTGAGGATTTCTGCCTTTCCTTTCTGCCCTTTCACGTACTTCAAAAGTACCGAACCCAACCATCTGTACTCTTTCATTGTTTGCCAAAGCATCAGAAACAACCGTTACAAAAGCATTGACAGCCTTCTCAGCATCCTTTTTTGTTAATTCGCCCTTTTCGGCAACAGCAGAGATCAATTCAGCTTTATTCACTCTACTAACCTCCTTAATGTTTATGTAGGAATTCTTATAGCATATTCGCTATTATTCCTGAAATTCCTTCTTATCCCCAAAGAATTTCGGGGCTTTTTACCCATTCCATGGGAAAAGAGGATTTCCATCTATATACTTACCAGTTTCTGCATTGGTTATACACGTATTTCGCCTTGTCCTGCGCTTTTTGCCTGATTCCACAGGGAGTCCATTTCTTCCGGAGTCATATCCTTCAGTGGACGGTCTGCATTCTTTTCCATATACTCAAAGCGGCGGATAAATTTCTCCGTCGCCGCCGTCAGTGTCATCTCCGGCTCCTGTTTCAAAAAGCGACACAAATTCACAATGGCAAACAGCAGATCCCCAAGCTCTTCCCGAATCCGGTCCTCCGGTCCGTCCTGATACACTTCCTCCACTTCACGGAGCTCCTCCTCCACTTTGGCAAGCGCATCCTCCGTCCGGTCCCAGTCAAATCCAACCAGCGCGGCCTTTTTCTGAACCTTGCAGCTCCGCATCAGGGCCGGAAGATTGGAAGGCACATGCCGAAGCACCTGGGTCTGGCTTTGATAGCCGTTTTCCCGCTTTTTGATCGCCTCCCAGTTGCTCACGACCTCTTCGGAAGTATCCGCCTTTCCATTGCCGAATACGTGGGGATGGCGATCGATCATTTTCCTGCAGATGTGATCTGTCACATCCTCCAGATCAAACTCTCCCTGCTCCTCCGCGATCTGCGCGTGGAAAACCACCTGCAGCAGGACATCCCCAAGCTCCTCCGCCAGCTTGTCCCTGTCCTTCAGGTCAATGGCTTCCAATACTTCATAGGTCTCCTCAATCAGATATTGCTTCAGGGATGTATGATCCTGCTCCCGGTCCCAGGGACAGCCATCCGGACTCCGCAGCTTTTTCATGATCTCAAGCAGATCCGAAAACCCATATTTCGCTTTTTCCTTCATTCCTTCCCCTCCTGTATTTTGCACTGCTCTTCTGTTCCCGCCCCGGTAAAGCATACCACAAAACGACTGTTACGTCCAAAAAACGGCTTTTATTTTATGTCAGCGGATCAGCTTCAGCCGGGTCAGTATCCTTCCTATTTTCTTTCCTCCCGGCAGCATTTCAAAGTCCTGCCTGGTCAGGCCCCCAGTGGCCAGCAAAACAGCGGCATAGACCACTACCCCCACCAAAACAGCCAGCAGCGTCGCCTTATTGCCGCCCAAAGCCGATGCCAGGCCGTGATAGACACCGTATACCGCCAGGGACATGGCAGCAACCGCCACAAGCGGCTTCCCGAAAAATCTGCCCAGGGGCATGGATACCCCGGAATAACGGACGACAGCAGTAAAATCCAATATGGCGGCCGCCCCATAGCATGCCACGGTTCCAACGGCGGCACCCTTCACATGGATGGACGGAATTCCCACAAGAAAATAAGTAATGACGATTTTGAACAGCGCTCCGATGGCAAGATTGCGGACCGGCGTTGTGATCCGGTTGAGCCCCTGCAAAACAGCGGTAAGGGTCTGCACCAGAGTGAGAAAAATCACGCCGATGGAAAGAATCGACAGGATCTCGCCGGTCATGGTAATTTCCTTCTGCGGAAGGCTGCCATACAGCAAAGCACTGATAGGCCGGGCCAACACAGCCATGCCGGCTGCGGCGGGTATCCCCGCCAGCAGTGTCAGCCGGGTGCCGGTGTAGATCTTTTGAGCGACGCCCCGGGCATCCCTTCCCGCATAGGACTCAGAAATCGCCGGCACCAGACTCATCGCCAGGGAAACCGTCAGCACGGCCGGAAAATTAATCAGAGGGTTGGCACAGCCCGTAAGCAGGCCATACAGGGATTGTGCCTTCTCTACCTGAAACCCGACCTGCTTCAGACGGTTCACCACAATCATGGCATCCGCCATATTCATCAGCGGCATAATGGAAGCACCGATGGTAATGGGAAACGCAATGCGGATCAGACGCGTCAGAAGGGACTGGTAGGACTCCGAATGCCGCACTTTTGGAGTCTGCCGGATGCTCTCCAGGATCTTTTTGCGCTTTCCCTGATACATGCCCATTAACAGAACCAGGGCGGCCCCTTCGCTCAGGGTCACACCTACCACGGCTGCTGCCGCGCCGTATTCCGGTCCCCGGGGAATATATCTGGATGCCAGCCAGAGACCCAGAACCAGCTTCCCCGCCTGCTCCACAATCTGGGAGGCTGCCGTGGGCGTCATATCCTGCATTCCCTGAAAATAACCACGGAAGGCGGAAATCAAGGTTACAAACACCAGGGAGGGAGCAATGGCGAGAATGGAATAATATGCTTTTACGTTTCCCATCATCCGGGCGATCAGCTTGCTTCCGGCCGAAAATATAAGTAAAGTGGTGAGCCCGATGACCAGCATCAATCGGATCGACAGCCGGAATACCTTGTGGGCGGTGCTGTAATTGCGAAGTGCAATGTTTTCCGCAACCAGCTTGGAAATCGCCGTGGGAACGCCGGCAGTGGATATAATCAACAGAAAGGAATAAATGGGATAGGCCATTTGATAATAACTCATGCCAACGGATCCGATGAGATTCGTCATCGGGATCCGGAACATGGCTCCGATGAATTTGGCGGCCAGCCCTGCCACTGCCAGTATGGTTGCACCCTTTATAAAAGATTTTTTGCTCATATGCTCTACCTACCTCCTGCGCCGTATGTAAGTTGAGGAAATCTTCCTCCCACCCAACCCATAAAAAGCGTTTCCTCCATTGTACATGGCCTTATCTGCAAGTCGATCCCCTGCAGGGAGATCCATACTGCATAGTATATCATCTGTCCGCCGGGAACAACATAGCAAAATGCAAAAAACAGTTCAATAAAAAAGCCAAAAAGCCAAAAAAATAAAAGGCATTGAATGCGTTCAATGCCTTTGGAAAACCGGGAACGGTTATTGATCCATTTGTTTGCCAAGAAATACCGCAGCTGTTTCCGCTACCTTGATCTCTACTTCTCCCATGTTGGAATCCGGTTCCCTGGACAGCAGAATCACTGCGCCGATCGGGTCTCCATCCGAAACAACAGTGGCGATGACCTGTGAGGAATATTTGGGGTTCTCCTCCTCATTGGCCGTAATGCTCAGAATCTTACCTTCTTCGCCGCGGTTTGCAACGATGGTTTTTTTCATCTCCATCGCACGTTCCAGATCATGGCTGATGGACTTGTCCAGAAACTCTTTTTTGGTCCCTCCCGCGACAGCCACAATGGAATCCTTGTCCGCCACACAGGCAATATGTCCGAGGTTTTGATGCAGAGACTCCACATATTCCCTGGCAAAATCGCCAAGTTCACCTATGGGGGAATATTTCTTCAGTATGACTTCCCCCTCACGGTCTGTAAAGATTTCCAGAGGGTCACCTTCGCGGATCCGCATGGTCCGGCGAATTTCCTTCGGGATGACGACCCGGCCCAAATCATCAATACGTCTGACAATTCCAGTTGCTTTCACATATATCCCTCCTTAAACTGCATGACTTACATAACCATACTTGCATAGCTATTATTTTACTGTGCCCTTATTTTTATGCATTTGCCCGGCAGGGAATATGGCAGCGTTCCTCAAAGCCGTTTTTCATACTTCCTGATGTCTGCTTTTTTAATCCATTCCTGAATCTTCTTATCAATTTCCTGATTCTTCTTCTCGCTCCGCAGGGCAGTCCGGATCTGCTCCTTTTTTTCGTCGTCCAGGGGCGCGATGACATCCTCCTTCGCTTCATACACCTTGATGATATGATAGCCGTTGTCCGTCGCCACCAATTCGGAAGTCTCCCCCTCCTTCAGCTGAAAGGACGCTTTCAGAAACTCCGGCTGCATGCCTGCATCCCGGGTCATGGTGTATCCGTCCTTGTTCTCTTCGCTTTTCATGCCGGGATCCTCGCCGTATTTTTTCATTAACGCCTCAAAATCCTCACCGGCCCGAACCTTTGCCAATACTTCATCAGCTTTGGGCTTGATTTCCTCGAGCTTCTTTTTGCGAAGCTTATCGGCTTCCTCTTTTTTGTTGGCCTGGCGCAATTCGCTGATTTTCTTCATATCCTTGTCCGAAAACTTGATCAGAATATGCTTTACCCTCCGGGAAGCCGGCTGAGTCACAATCGGAACGGAAGAACGATAGGAAGCCGTGGTCGGGGTCTCCTTCTGAATTTTCAACTGCTGGTCATAATAATCCTTGATTTCCTTGTCCTTTACGGATACATCGGCGGTCAGCTCATCCAGATAATCCTGTATTGCGATGTTTTCCGCCACAAATTCGATATAATCCTTTTTGGTCATGTGCATGGACTGCAGCGATTGATTCATTTCAGCCCGGGCCTGCTTTTCATAGTCGACGTTCTGGTCCGTGTTTTGATCCTTGTCGGCTTTCCCGTCCCCGGCTTTCCCGTCTGTATTGGCTTTATCCTTATCGGCCTTGTCCTTTTCCGCTTTCTGCTGAAGAGACTTCACATAATCCGCCACAGTCTGCTCATATTCCTTTTCCGCCTGGGCACGGTTCTTATCGTTGGCCTTGTAGCCTGCCTTCTCCGCCTTCTGCCGAACCAGTTCCTGATTGATCAGACCGTCCAGTATATTTGCCTTGATCGATTTGACCTGATCCTTGTCTTCGTCGGACACTCCATAGGAGGCAGCGTACTGCTGATACTGATCCAGAAGCTTTCCCTTCCGTATTTTTTCTCCGTTCACGCTGGCGACGACAATATTCCGGTCTTTTTTCTCATTGACCCTCACCATGTTGCAGCCGGAAACCAACACAGCCAGGACGACAGCCAATGTCGAAAAAAGCACTTTTCTCCAGTTCTTCAATTCATCAAGCCCTTTCTTTGGATTAGGGTATCCCTATTGTTCTCACTTCATTATATCTGCATCCCGTATCGCTGTAAATCCCTTTTCATCCGCGGGAATCGTTATATCTGCATCCCGTATCGCTGTAAATCCCTTTTCATCCGCGGGAATCGTTTTGCTGCAGATCGCTCATTCTCTCCAGCACATTCTGAACGGCCTCCAGCGTCTCCGGTCCTGCTCCCTTTACCCGAAGGCGAAAAACCGGCGGCTGGGAGGAACCCAGCTGAAGCACCCTGCGGTTCTCATTCAAAAGGATCATGACCGTTCTGGGGGCAAGTGCGCTGCTGTCCTGAAGCTTCATACGGACTTCCCTGCCACGCTGGGAGATCTCCGTCATCTTCAGGCTACCGGCCAGTGCCCGGATATAGGCGATCCGGATTAGATTGCGCGTGGGGACCGGGATGTCGCCGAACCGATCCGTCATCTCATCCTCCACGTCGTTTTTATCCGAAAGATTCTCAATGGCAGCGATCCGCTTGTACATCCGGATTTTATGATTCTCCGCCGAAATATAGCTGTTGTCAATATAGGCGTCTGCCTTGATGTTTACCACCGTTTCCAGCCGCTTCGGGGGTTCTTCCCCTTTCAACCCCTGAACAGTCTCCGCAAGCAGCTTGCAGTACATGTCATAGCCCACGGCAGCCATCTGCCCATGCTGCTCTGCGCCCAGCAGGTTCCCGGCGCCCCGGATCTCCAGATCGCGCATGGCAATTTTGAAACCGGCGCCGAATTCCGTGAATTCCTTTATGGCCTGCAGCCTTTTCTCTGCGCTTTCGTTCAGGATCTTATCCTTTTGGTAGGTAAAATAGGCATAGGCGATCCGATGGGAGCGGCCGACCCTGCCGCGGAGCTGATAAAGCTGGGACAGGCCGAAACGATCCGAATCATAGATAATCAGCGTATTGACATTGGGAATGTCCAGCCCGTTTTCAATGATGGTGGAGCAAAACAGCACATCCGACTCATGCTCATAAAAGCTGACCATGATCCGCTCCAGGGACGCTTCGTTCATCTGTCCGTGGGCCACGGCCACACGCGCCTCCGGTACCAGCTGCCGCAGCCTTTCAGCCATTCCCTCCATCCGCTTCACATGATTGTAGACAAAATAAACCTGCCCGCCGCGCTGAATCTCCCGGACAATGGCATCCCGGATCAGGGAATCATTGTACTCCGTCACATAGGTCTGCACCGGAAACCTTCCTTCCGGCGGGGTCTCAATGACGCTGATATCACGGATTCCAACCATGGACATATGAAGTGTCCGGGGAATGGGAGTGGCGGTCAGGGTCAGAACATCCACGTTTTTCTTCATCTCTTTGATGGTCTCCTTATGCCCCACCCCAAATCTTTGCTCCTCATCCACAATCAAAAGCCCAAGATCCCGGAACTTCACATCTTTGCTCAATAACCTGTGGGTCCCGATAATCACATCCACATTGCCTTCCCGCAGATCCCTGAGGATCTCTTTCTGCTCCCCGGGTTTCCGGAAACGGCTGAGCACCTGCACCGTAAAGGGAAAGTCCCCGAACCGGCTGACAAAGGTGCTGTAATGCTGCTGCGCCAGGATTGTGGTCGGTGCCAGCACCGCTACCTGTTTCCCGTCCATCACCGCCTTGAAGGCAGCCCGGATGGCCACTTCGGTTTTCCCATACCCCACATCGCCGCAGAGCAGACGGTCCATGACCCGCCCGGATTCCATATCCCGCTTGATTTCCTCCAGCGACTGAAGCTGATCCGGGGTCAGCTCATAAGGAAAGCTTTCCTCAAACTGACGCTGCCACGGATTATCTGCCGAAAAGGCAAAGCCAGCGGTGGCCTCCCTTGCCGCGTACAACTTCACGAGATCAAATGCCAGCTTTTTCACGGACTCCCGCACCCTGGTCCTGGTTCTCTGCCATTCGCTGCCCCCCAGCCGGGACAGCCTGGGATGCTGGTCCTCCATGCCCACATAAGGCTGAATCAGATCCATCTGATCGGTGGGAATATAGAGCCGGTCCGTACCGGCATACCGGACGTCCAGATAATCCCGCTCCTGCCCGTTGACCGTCATCTTCCTGATGCCAAGATACCGGCCGATCCCATGGTTCTCATGCACAACATAGCTCCCAACCTTCAGGTCGGTAAACGGATCCAGCTTTTTTCTCTTCCTTCCTGCCGGCGCCTTTTCCCTTCGGACACCATAAATCTCCTGATCGCTGACCAGCACAAAATGGCCTTCCGGATATTCAAATCCTTTCCGCAGGCTTTTCGGAACAATAACGATCTGACCAGGAAGAATGTCTCCTTCCGTTTTGGGACATACCACAGCTTCCAGCCCGTAATCCAGCAGGGAGGACGCCAGGGATTCCGCCCGCTGCCGGTTCCCGGACAAAAGAAGAATCGAATCATGATTGCCCTTCCAGTACCGGATATCCTCCGCCATCAGTTCCAGTTTACCGTGATACGAAGGAATGGTCCGGGAAGAAACCATCTGAATCCGTTTGGGTTCAAAATCCAGGCTGCTCCGGGGCAGGGACTGCATGGCAATGCTGCGCATGGCGTCGGCATCCGCCAGCAAATCATTGTATTCCCCATAAATACGGGACTGCTCCGGCAACACCTCGCCCTGCATGAGCAGATCGCTGAAGCGGCCGGAGAATTCCCCGGAGGCAGTGCGGCAATGCTCCAGAATACGGACCGGCTCATCCAGGATCAGAGCAGCATCCGCTCCGGCATAATCCAGCAGGTTGGAAAATTCTTCGTAAAAAAAAGGAAAATAGTTCACCAGCTGATCCGTTGCCACACCCTGATCCATACCCTCAAAAAGCTGATCCATCCGGTTTTCCAGACGGCCTGCATCAAACTTCGGATCTTTCCGCATCTTCTGCATCAGCCGGCGAAAACTTTGCTCTATCTTCTTTCTGCCTTTCTCCCGCCGTTCGTCATCCAGAATCAGATCCGTCGCCGGGGAAATAGTAACCGTCTCCATCCGTTCTTCGGATCTTTGGCTTTCGGGATCAAAGCTGCGTATGGAATCCACAAACTCATCGAAAAAATCAATCCGGAACGGCTTCTCCGAAGAAAGCGGATAAATGTCAAAAATGCTCCCCCGAAGGCTGAACTGGCCGGGACCTTCCACAGCGGAAGTTCTCTCATAGCCCATTTGCACCGCCTTCCGGGAAAGATCCCGCGGAGAACATTCCTCCCCTTCCGTAATCCGGAACTGGGATTGCCGGAAGACATCCGTCGGTACATCGGGGACCAGCAAGGCATCCACCGGGGCCACCACCATGAGTTTCTCCCCTTCGGCAAGCCGTTTCATCACAGAAATCCGCTGCCCCATGATCTCACGGCTGCGGGCAGCCGTATGGTACAGCATAATCTCCCGCGGGGGAAACAGCACAACCTGACCCGGGAAAAAGAACTCCATATCATCCAGCAGCTGGCCGGCCTGTATCTCGTCATACGTGACCAGGATGCCGCTTCGGTCCAGCGGAGCCAAAAGGCCGGCCAGAAAATGGCATTTCTGCACCTCCGACACTCCATTGATCAGGGTAATTCCCTTTGCCGTCCGGACCGCTTCCCTCAATTTTTGAAACTGGGGCCATGCTTTCATTGGCTTGAACCAAATTGGCTCCATCCTATCTACAACCTTCCTTTTATGGACTTTGGCTTTCCGGGCCTGGACCCCTGTCTTTTGGCCCATGCCCTTCCGAATTTGGAACCCGTGCCTTTCGACCCGTATCCTTCCGGGACAGCAGACACTTCATTCACGCGCTTAATTCCTGCGGCCCGCCCGCATAACGGTGAAATTCCATACACAATGGGCAAAAGCAGCACCTGCAAGGGCAGGGAGAATCCAGCCGGTGCCTTTCCGGATCCAGTCGGTCAGCACTCCAAAAAGAGTATGGCTGATCAGGCCCGCCGCTGCAGCCCCCGCACCGGTCTTACGTCTGCCGGTAAAAAAGTCATACAGCGCCTCTCCAAGCCCAAACAAAAAATGAACATGCCAAATGGGCCTATTCAGGAAATAGGCCGGCAGGGTTTTAAAAAGCTCCTCCACGATGGGTGCTCCGAAGATCACCGCATTCTCCCGGAAAAACTTCAGCATCCATTTATTGGCCAGGTAGGCGCCTACCAAAGCCGCCAACGCCAGTAAGAAAACCAAATATGCAACTCCTATCCGTTATATCTGCTCATGGCTGTCTCCGTGCCCTGCATCAGAACACATTCCACCCCTTTTACAGCACGATCGCAGGCTTCCCTTACCAATCCCGCTTCCTCCTCCGGGAACCGTGACAATACATAATCGGCCAGATCCCGGTCTGCCGGCGGCCTTCCAATGCCAATCCTCACCCTGGGGAAGTCTTCCGTCCGCAGGCAGGCAAGCACCGACCGCATGCCGTTATGCGTCCCGGCGCTGCCGGAAGCCCGGATGCGCAGGACACCGGGATCCAGATCAATATCGTCGTATATGACAAGGATATGGTCTTCCTCCGTATGATACCACTGCTTCAGCAGTAAAATACTTTCCCCGCTCAGATTCATAAAAGTCTGGGGCTTTGCCAATACCACTTTCTCTGATCCAATCCTCCCTTCGCCGAGGATGGCTTTGTGCTTTGCCTTGTTAATTTTTATTCCATGGGCCCTCGCAAGAAGATCCAGCACATAAAATCCGGTATTATGCCGGGTGCCCTGATACCGGATCCCTGGATTGCCCAATCCAGCAATAATATACATCGTCTGTCCCTCCCGGGAAATCAATCAAACAGGGAGCTGATCGGGAGACTTTCATAAATCCTCTGTATGGCCTCGGCAAACAGGGAAGCCACCGACAGAACCCGAATCCGGTCCGTCTGCTTTTCCGAAGGAAAGGGAACGGTGTTGGTAAGAACCATTTCCTTGATGGGAGAGTCGGTGATATGCTCGATGGCCGGACCGGACAACACTCCATGAGCGGCGCAGGTATAAACTTCCCTGGCGCCGCCCCGCTCTACCAAGGCAATGGCTCCCTGCCGGATCGTCCCTGCCGTATCGATGATATCATCGATCAAAATGGCGCGTTTGCCCTTCACATCCCCGATAATGTTCATGACCTCGGCCACATTGGCCCTGGGCCTTCTCTTGTCAATGATGGCCAGCGGAGCATTCAGCTTGTGGGCAAAATTGCGGGCGCGGGTCACGCTGCCCAGATCGGGAGACACGACGACCAGATCTTCCCCGACAAACCCTCTGTCGATATAATCCTTGGCCAGAATCGGCATGCTGAAAAGATTGTCCACCGGGATGTCAAAAAAGCCCTGGATCTGTGCCGCATGAAGATCCATGGTCAGAACCCGGTCCGCCCCGGCTTCCGTAATCAAATCAGCCACCAGCTTTGCCGTAATGGGATCACGGGCCTTTACCTTGCGGTCCTGCCGGGCATATCCGTAATACGGAATGACGGCCGTAATTTCCCTGGCAGAAGCCCTCTTGAAGGCATCTATGAGAATCAACAGCTCCATTAGGTTGGTATTGACCGGAGAACAGGTGGACTGAATGACAAAGACATCGCATCCCCTTACGGTTTCATGGATATCGACACTGATCTCCCCGTCACTGAATCTGGATACCTTCGCGTTGCCCAGGGGCACTCCAACATATCGGGCGATTTCCTTGGCCAGATCCGGATTGGAATTTCCGGCAAAAATCTTAATACACTTTCCGTGGGTATTCATTCTTTTTCCTCCGTTTTCTTTTGTTCTCTTTTCTCCACCCAGCCCTTCTTGTTCACTTGCCTTGCCCTGGCAATAGCCAGCGCTCCCGCCGGGACTTTCTCCGTAATCGTGGATCCGGCAGCGATGAAAGTATGTCCCTCCACCTCAACCGGCGCCACCAGATTGGCATTGCATCCGACAAAGGCATGGTCCCCGATCACGGTTCGGTGCTTTTCCTTCCCGTCATAATTCACGCAGACGACTCCGCACCCCACATTGATCTCCTGCCCCAGATCGGCATCACCGATATAGGTCAAATGGGACACCTTGGTTTTTTGGCCGATGGACGAATTCTTGACCTCCACAAAGTCTCCGATCCGCACATGGTCTCCGATCCGGCTGCCCGGCCGGATATAGGCATAGGGTCCGACGGTGGTCCCGCTTCCAATCCTGCTGTCCAGGACCACAGAGGACTGCAGGATCGTCCCGTCCGCAATCTCTGCGTTCTGAAGCCGGTTGTTGGGATAAAGAAGGCAGCCGGAACCAACGACTGTGAATCCCTCCAGAACATTTCCGGGGTACACGACCGTATCCTTCCCGATCCGTACATCCGCGCCGATATAGGTGGCTGACGGGTCCAGAATGGTAACCCCCCTCATCATGTGAAACTCATTGATCCGGCGGCGCATCTCCGCCTCCGCCCGGGACAGGCAGACACGATCGGAAACCGTCATGATCTCCCGGGTGTCCCGGATCCGGAAAACCCCGGTCCTTTCTCCTGACGCTTTCAGGATGCGCAGAATATCCTCCGGGCCCAAGGTCTCCTGCTCCATGCTTTTCTGACCTTCCCGGACGGCCTTCCGCAAAGCCCGCCTGTCAAAGCAGTACACAGGTGAAATCCCGTTGCCGCCGGACTCCGGAGACTCCCCGGACAGAACCGCCGCAGTCAGATGATTCTCACTTGTAAACTGCAGCATCCCCTCAAGCGTCGTCCCCCGGATGAGGGGCATGTTTCCGGCCAGCACAAAAAGAACCCCACAGGGTTCTTCCCCCGTGCACTCCTCCATACGAAACAAGCCACTGACGGAATCCTTCCCTTCCGCGGAATCCACGATCCGGCAGGACTCTCCCAAATGCTCCCGAATACAGCCGCCGTCCCCATGGACCACTACAACGGGCCGGCTGCCGGCAACCTGCCCTGCCGCGTTCACGACATAGTCCAGTATTCTCCGTCCGCAAACCGAATGCAGCACGGCAGGAACCGCCGATTGCATTGCAGGTGCGTCATCAGCTGCCAGAATAGCGACAGATACATTCTCTCCCATACTTCCCACACTCCTGTAATTTAGCCTTCCATATTATTATAACATTATATTATGAAAAATGTCGGTCCTTCCTGAATGATTTTAAAAATGGCAAAAAAGAATAAGCTTTAAAGGAGAGAGGCTCTCCTTTAAAGCTTATTCTTCCCCCATACCCTTATATCTCTCCAATACCTTGCTTTGAAGCTTTCCCCTCATTTCGGAGTTGATAGGATGGGCGATATCTCTGAATTCCCCATCCGGTGTTCTGCGACTGGGCATGGCAATGAACAATCCGCTTTGCCCTTCAATGACCTTGATATCGTGTACAACAAAATCATTGTCAAAGGTGACGGATGCCACCGCCTTCATCTTGCCTTCGCTCCCGATTTTCCTGATACGGACATCTGTAATGTTCATCCCAGTTCACCCCTTCCAAATAGACAGGTATGCTGAAGAATAACGTTGATGTCACTGTAATGATTCGCCATAATAATCTATAGTCCTTCTGCCTCTGGCAGAAAGAATATTAAATTACGGAAAATCTTTTACACCTTATCCAAAAACCGATCTGCCGGAGATAACATAATCTTTCCATTTTGTTCATCAACCTGATCCAGGATCAAAAGCGATGTGTAGCCGGACACCATTTTTTCCGCCGGCTCCCTGGTGGCAATCACCACGCCGGTTCCAACCGTCTCCACATGAAATTCCTTCAGCAGCTCCTGCATCCCCCTGGCAGTCCCGCCGCCCTTCATGAAGTCATCCACGATCAGGGCCCTTTTCCCCTTTGTAACCGCCCTCTTCGACAGGGACATGGTCTGAATCCGTCCGGAGGAAGCCGTTACATAATTGATGCTGACCAGCGGGCCTTCCGTGACGGAACTGTCCCGCCGGGCCACCACAACCGGGCAGCCGAGGTAAAATGCCGTCATAATCGCCACAGGAGTCCCCTTGGTTTCAACGGTGATCACAAAATCCGGCCGTTCGCCGGAAAAAAGAGACGCCAGAATCTCACCGATCCTGCGGATGCTCTGTGGGTGATAGAGAATATCGTTTCGATAAATATAGCCACCGGCCAGAATACGATCCGGCTCAGACAGGGTATCGCACAGATCCCGGATAAAAGCTGCGGAGTCCGGAGGACAGGGCTTCGGCAGGAACCGTACGCCCCCTCCCGCTCCCGCCACCGACTCCAGGTCTCCAAGATGAAACGTCCGGAATGCTTCCCCAATCATGGCAATATCCTCGCAAACAGTGGCTTTGGATGCCTGAAAGAGCTCACTGAAGTGGCGCAGGGTGAAAATCTGCCAGGGATGACCTGGCAAAACCCTGGCTAAAACAGCGATCCGTTCATTTCTCTTGATCTTTGGCACAATAGAGTCCCCCCCGGCCTGGTGTTTCCGCATCGGTCAGGGCAAACAGGATCTGTCCCCCGGCCGCTGTCTCTCCGTCCACCGATGCGCGGACCGAAGCTTTGCCTATGAAGCTTTTCATTCGCGTGATCTCCGCCTCCAGAAGCAGTTGATCCCCAGGAATCACCTGCCGGCGGAACCGTACCTTGTCAATGCCGGCGAACAGGGCCAGCTTATTCTGTTGCCCCTTCCCGCCCAGCACCGCCGTGGCACCCAGTTGTGCCAGGGCCTCCAGAATCAGTACACCCGGCATCACCGGATGGCCCGGAAAATGTCCCTGAAAAAAAGGCTCGTTTATGGTGACATTCTTGATCCCTTTGGCAGATTTGCCCGGGATCAGCTCCGTCACCCGATCCACCAGCAGAAACGGATAGCGGTGGGGAATCCGTTTCATAATCCCATTGATGTCACAATCCATCTGTCCATCGTACTTTTCGTCTGTCATAACAAAACCCTCCCACTGTAGCTGCCGACCTGTTAAAGGCTTGTCCCCGTCCATCCCGGCATTTCATGAACAGCGCCGGAATCAATCGCTCACCGGGACGCCCCTGTGATGCCCAAACAACGCCGATCTGGAGTAAAAGTCCAGGGACTCCAATGCTTTTCCAGTCCCCAGTGCCACACAGGACACGGCATCCTCCGCCACACGCACGTCGATTTTGGTCAGCTGCTGCAGCAGCTTGTCAAATCCATAGAGAAGGGAACCGCCTCCCGTCATGATAATCCCCTGCTCACTGATGTCCGCCGCCAGCTCCGGAGGAGTCCTTTCCAGTATGGAGTGCACACACTCCGCAATCTCCTGAACCGGTTCCTCCAAAGCCTCCATCATTTCCATCGAAGAAACATGGATCACCCTGGGCAGACCGGAGACCAGATTGCGGCCGGTAACATCCATAAACAGCTCCTCTTCCCTGGGAAAGGCACAACCGATCTGCATTTTCATCCTTTCCGCCGTCCCGTCTCCAATCAGCAGATTGTATTTTTTCCGCATATATTTTACAATTGCCTTGTCAAAGTCATTGCCGGCGACCTTAATGCTCTCCGAAAGAACCGAGCCACCCAGGCAGATCACGGCAATGTCTGAAGTGCCTCCGCCAATGTCCACCACCATATGACCGCATGGCCTGGCAATATCCAGCCCGGCCCCTATGGCGGCTGCAATGGGCTCCTCAATCAGATAGGTCTTGCCAGCCCCGGCCTCCGAAGCGGCATCCAGAACCGCACGCTTTTCCACCTCAGTAACGCTGCTGGGAACACAGATTACCACACGGGGCTTGCCTGCCAGCTGTCTGCCGGTTACCCGGTTAAGGAAATACTTCAGCATTTTCTTTGTAATGTGATAGTCCGAAATCACACCTTTCTCCAAAGGACGCATCGCAACGATATTGCCCGGCGTCCTGCCCAGCATTCTCTGCGCCTCACTGCCCACTGCCAGAACCTGGCCGCTGTCCTTATCAATGGAGATCACGGAAGGCTCCCGCAGTACAATCCCCTTGCCCTTCATGTACACCAGTATACTGGCAGTGCCCAAATCGATTCCGATATCCCTGAATCCCAACAAAAGTCATCTCACCTTTCTTACCCCTCGTTCATGGATCATAAAGAAATGCCCATATAAATATTCATTCCATTCCCGGTAACTGCCTAACCCCGGCATTTTAGCCAACAATATTACCGAATTACTGATGTTATTCTATTGTTATTCTATTTTTTTTTGAAGAATCCTCTTTTTCCGGGCAGAGAAAAGAAAAACACAGCCCGTTTTGCTTTTTCCGTAACGGAACTGTGGTAATAAGAAAAACACAGCCCATTTTGCTTTTACCGTAACGGAGCTGTGGTAATAAGAAAAACACAGCCCGTTTTGCTTTTTCCGTAATGGAGCTGTGTAAAATCGTATTCATTGAATATCCTGGAGTTTCCATACTTTCAGAAAGTTCAGCCGATCATTCCGGACTTATATTTATTGTGGGTCGCTCTGCCGCCCCTTATGTGTCTCTCCGCTTTATTCTTTTCCAGTACCTTTTTTACTTCATTCGAAATGCTGGGGCTTATTTTTGGAAGGCGCTCCGACACATCCTTGTGAACTGTACTTTTACTCACTTTAAATACTTTTGCCGCTTCCCGTACCGTAGCTTGTGATTCAATAATGTAATTCGCAATTTCCACAGCCCTTTCCTCAATATAGTCCTTCAAAATGAATACCCCCCCTAACCAATATCTGTCTTGCGGCTTTGCGCCCCAATCAATTGACAGTGCTGCGAAATCGAATTCCCAGGTGCTGCAGCTTCACTATATTTAAATAGTTATGCAGGTTAGGGGGGAGATAGAATATCATTCCGAAATAAACTTGATTCCTGCCTATTTCCCCGGAAGGTATTCCATGGGGTCCTGATGCTCTCCGTTCTGTAACACTTCAAAATGCAGATGAGGATCATCTGTTATTTCAAAGGCGGCCGTTCTGCCGATGCCGCTGATGACTTGTCCCTTTTCCACCTTTTGTCCTTCCTGGACCATGTCCCCGGCGGACAGTCCCATATATACGGTCTGCAGTCCGTCCCCATGGGACAGGGTGATGACGATTCCCTTCAGGGGGTCCTCCCCGATGCTTTCCACGGTACCGGGCAGTGCAGCCTTTACCTCCGTGCCCACCGTGCCGGCAATATCCACGCCGGAATGCGTGGTCCATTCCTTCAGGGTTGAGGAAAATACCAACTCATCCATGGAGTAATTCCGGATCATTTCTCCTGCTACAGGAGCGCCCATCTTTTTGGAATCCGCATTGTTTTGCGCAGATACCGGAACGGTTTTTGCATTCTCCTGCTTCGTCTCCGCCGGAACATTCGGAGCGGCCGGCTTCTTTTCCGGAACCGTCCGGTTCGCAACCGGCTGTTCTGACGGCGCAGCCGTTCGGTTTTCACCCTTTTCGGTATTCTTCCCTCCGGTGAGATCCACGATGTCCCCCTTTGATAAATCCGGCGATTTCGTCGGCTCCTCCTGAACCACTTCCGGCTTCTTCCGGATATTCCAGGGGGTCTTGCCCAACCTGCCATGCGTCAGAAAAGCAGTGGCTCCAATAATGCACAGACACAGCAGCAAAAGAAGGGAAAACCCATACTTCTCAGCAAATCCCGTGAAATTTTTCCGGTTGAATACTTTTTTCCATCTTTCTTTCCATGATAATTTCTCCATAATACCACCTCCAGTGGTAGTTTTGCCAAATTTAGGGCAATCCATACCATTGGAGGCAATGTTTTCTGAATGATCCTGCGGTATGCAGGCTCTGTCAATCGTTTAGTCATTCAGTCATTCAGTCATTCAGTCATTCAGTCATTCAGTAGTTATGAATTTCCACTCCCTGATAATAATGGTGCAGGATGTCCTGATAATCCTTCCCCTGCCGGGCCATCCGGTCTGCACCGACCTGACTCATTCCCACACCGTGGCCAAAGCCTTTTGTTATCATGGTGATGTGATCCTTGCCGAACACAAAGGTGATATCCGTGGAATTCAGCTGATAGAGCAGCCGGAACTCCGTTGCTCTCAGAGTTTTCCCGCCGATGGTTAAATCCCGGATCCTTCCACTTTCCGTGTACCCGTTTATTTTAATTTCCTTATCCAGATGATCGGGATCCAGCCGGACACCATATTTCGACTGAAAAATCTCGGCAAACTTCTGATTGGAACAGGCGACACTGTCCTTAAAATGGGGTGCATCCTCTTCGCCTGTACTATCCACGGTACGATAATAAGGAAGGGACCTGGAAAACACTTCACTGGCTTCCTCGGTTTTCCCGTTGCTGGTGGAATAGTACAGAACCTCGATGGGTTTGCCGTCATACAGCATGGTTTTCCCTTTTGTACCCTGGACTGCCTGACGGATTTTTTCATGATAGAGTTCAAAATTCTTTCCCCAGTTTCTGCGCATCCGGTCCTTGGACAGCCATTCCTGGCAATGCGCAAAGGAACTGCATACGTCCGCTCCCTTATGCTGACTGCATCCTCTGCCGCCAAGGGAACGCATATGCCAGACGGCAAAAGTTCTGGCTGCTACGGCCTGCGCCTTCAGAGCTTCCTCTTCAAAAGAGGCCGACATCTCTCCCGCGACCACACCGACCAAATATTCCTCCAGCGGAAGCCGGACCAGTTTTTTTGCCCTGTGATCGTACAGGGAAAGAATCGTATCCCCTTTTCTTTCTTCCTCTTCTTCCTGCGGTTTCTGATCCTTTTCTGAAGCCATCACGATAGTAATTTCATCCGGATTGCCGGCAGCAGCCGGATCGTCCGGCACTTTTTTATCAGGTAACAAATGGGAAATCAGGGAGGAAATCAAAAGCAGACAGGTTCCGGTAATCAGAACTTTACTCAATGGTTTCATACTTCGATACCTCGTTTCTCTAATGTACCTAACCATTTTATGAAAATCCGGCGCCTGTTAGAACAAAAAAGCTGTCCTTTTTGTAGGACAGCCTTTCGATGTTTGCTCCCGGAATATTGAGGTACTATGTCACATGCCATAATGCTTTTTGTCAGGACAGCCTTTCGATGTTTGCTCCCAGGGCATTCAGCTTGTTTTCAATCCGGTCGTATCCCCGGTCGATATGATGAACGTCCGTTACTTCTGTCATTCCGTCCGCATACAGGCCGGCCAGCAAAAGGGCGGCGCCTGCCCGCAGGTCCGTAGCCTGAACCACCGTCCCCGTCAGATGCGTCACACCTTCTATGACGGCACTGCGCCCTTCAATGCGGATATCGGCGCCCAGCCGTTTCAATTCGCTGACATGCATGAAACGATTCTCAAATACCGTTTCCGTTATCATGCTGGTACCAGGAACGGTACACAGAAGCGCCATCATCTGCGCCTGCATATCCGTTGGAAATCCCGGATACGGCAAGGTTTTCAGATCCAGCGGATTAAGCGGCCTGCCCGCCGATACCCGAATTCCTTCGTCCACCTGCTCAATCCGGGCTCCCGCTTCCTTCAACTTGGCTTCCACGGGCCGGATATGATCCTCGATGACATTGGTAAGAACGATATCCCCTCCGGTGATGACCGCGGCGGTCATAAAGGTACCCGCTTCAATCCGGTCGGGAATGATATTGTGAACCGCACCCTTCAGGTACCGGACTCCCTCTGTTTTAATGGTATCGGTACCCGCTCCCCGGACATGGCCTCCCATGGAATTGATAAAGTTTGCCAGATCGACGATCTCCGGCTCTTCCGCGGCATTCTCAATTACGGTCAGCCCGTCGGCCAACGCTGCCGCCATCATAATGTTTTCCGTAGCTCCCACACTGGGGAAATCCAGATAAACCCTGCCTCCGGTCAGCTTGTCCGCATAGGCTTCTATATACCCATGGCCAAGGGTGATATCCGCACCCATGGCGGAAAAACCCTTCAGATGCAGATCAATGGGACGCGTCCCGATGGCACACCCACCCGGCAGGGAGATCTTCACATTCCCGAACCGGGCCAGAAGCGGCCCCATGATCAAAAAAGAGGCCCGCATCCTGCGAACCAGATCATAGGATGCCGACGCATTTTCAATATGATGATTATCGATTTTCAGACAGTTTCCCTTGCTATCCACCTGGGAGCCAAAACATTCCAGCAGCTCACACATGACGGTCACATCTTCCAGCCGGGGGATGTCTTCCAGAATGCTGGTATCGTCCGTCAGAAGGGACGCTGCAATAATGGGCAGCACAGAATTTTTGGCGCCGCCGATGGCTACCGTACCCTTTAATGGATTGCTTTTCCTCACCAATAAACTGGCCAAGCCTACACCTCCCATCCATTCATATTATGTATCACAGCCTCTGTCCGTACCTAATATGGAATGGAGATCACCGGCGTGCCCAGCCAGAGATAGGTCCTGCCCTCATAATCATTGTACCGCAGCGCCACGTTGAGGTTGATCCGTTTTCCGCCGGAATGCAGCTCACAGGGAATCCTGTCACTGTATCCTGTTTTACTGATCCATCCGGCATCCCGGATCTCCTCCTCCATCTCTCCGTCCAGTCCCCGGAATATCTGCCCCGCGATCTGCTCCATCCGCCCCGTATCCAGTTTCCCGGGAAGGACCGAGGTATAGGTCGTCCGGATGCAGGATCCGGATCGAAACCGCTTCAGCAGCCTTTCCATTGCAAAAAAAACAGCCTTCTCCTTCCTTTCGCCCCGGACATCCCGGGTTGAGGCATCCGCCGCCAGGTAAGTCTGGTCTCCGCTGTGGAAAGTAAGGGTGGCACGATCCCCGTCCTGCTCCAGGGAAAGAACCACCTGGCGCATCGAATCCGTCTCATCCGGTCGGATCTCCGCCTTTTGAGCCGCACTGCCCCAAGTATTCCGGACTTCCCGGGCCAGCTCCTCCAATTCAGGCAGGGACATTGATCCATCCTTCACAAGGGCCCATCCGCTCATCTGTATCTGAAGCAGGGAACCTCCTGCCAGTTTCACCTGGTCCCGGATGGGCGACACCTCTTTCTCCGATGAACCCATCGGGGCCGAACCGCGTGATCCCCGGGCAGATCCGTTTTTCGAAAACCAGGAACCGGCACCAGCGGCAAATCCCGGCACTGCTGCAACTGCCAGCAAAATCAGGACTATACAAAGGTTCGAAATTTTTCTTTTCATCCTGCGCACCTCACTTATGGAATGGCATGTCTATCTCCATTATTGCCGGTGCAGACGACTTGTATACCCTGTTTCTTCTATATATATCGGTTCTGTGATACATCGGACCCCATGGGCCCCCGGACGGTCCTGATTTATTTCGTGCCGAACAGCCGGTCTCCGGCATCCCCCAGTCCGGGAATGATGTATCCGTGGTCATTCAGCTTCTCATCCACAGCGGCTGCATAGATATCCACATCGCCATGCTCCCGCTGAAGTCTGGCAATGCCCTCCGGAGCGGCGATCAGGCAGACCAGCTTGATGCTTTTTGCTCCCCTTTGCTTCAAAAAACCAATGGCTGCCGAAGCGGAACCCCCGGTGGCCAGCATGGGATCCACAACGATCAGGTCCCTTTCCTCCACATCGGTGGGCAGTTTGCAGTAGTACTCCACCGGTTCCAGTGTCTCCGGATCCCGGTACAATCCAATGTGACCCACTTTGGCAGTGGGAATCAGCGTTGTCATCCCGTTGACCATCCCAAGGCCGGCCCGGAGAATTGGTATTACTCCCAGCTTCTTTCCGGCAATGGTCTGGCATTTGGCTTTCCCGATGGGCGTTTCCACCTCAATATCCTCCAAAGGCAGATCCCGTGTTACCTCATAAGCCATCAACAGGGAGACTTCCTCCACCAGTTCCCGGAATTCCTTCACACCCGTATTCCTATCCCGGATCAGAGTCAGCTTATGTTGGATCAACGGATGGTTCATCACATGTACATTTGACATATTTTTCCTCCTTGCGTGGAAAATACAGTTACTGCACCTTCCCAATGTAATCCGCGAAAGCAAGCCAGAGCTTTTGGGATATCAAAAGTCCACCATTCCGACAGACAAAATCACTCTTCCGGAAGCAGGACACGGACCGAATCCGCCGAACCGATCAGGGCTTTTTTGGCCATACCCAAAAACAGCCCGGTCTCCAGAAGACCGGGTATCTTTTTCAGCTGGATATCGAGAAGCTCCAAATCCTCCGGAGCCGTCTGAAACGTAATATCCAATATAAAATTGCCGTTTTCCGTAATAACCGGGCCGTCCTTACAGACCGCCATGCGGACACTCGGGGTACCCCCCAGACTGCGGATCCTTTTTTCCGCAAGGGACAGCGCAGCCGGAATCACCTCCACCGGCAACGGATAATGCATGCACAATCCGGAAACCAATTTGCTTTCATCCGCAATCAAAATAAATTCATCCGCCATAGAGGCAATGACCTTTTCGCAGGTATGCGCGCCTCCCCCGCCCTTTATGGCATTCAGGGAAGGATCGATCTCATCGGCTCCATCCACCGCAAGATCCAGATGATCCAGCGTCATGCTGTCCATCATGGGGATCCCGCTGCGATGACACAACAGCCTGGTATAATAGGAAGTCGCGGCGCCCCGTATCTGCCATCCCTGACGGACCCTGCGCCCAAGCTCCCCAATAAAAAAGGCGACTGTGGATCCTGTGCCAATGCCGATCTGCATGCCGTCCTTTACAAAATCCACGGCTTTTCTGCCAACCAATCGTTTCGACTGCGTATTTGCGGAAACTGATTTCAATCCTGTTCCTACCTCATTTCCAAGTCTCTGTACTTACCAATGTTACATTATATAATATCGGCTATTTGAAGTCCACATAAATTTCAGGGCTTTTTCGGATCCGAAAAGGTCCGGCCCCATTTCTCAATGATTTCCCCCAAGGCATTGCGGATTTCCTCCCTGGTACGGCGGTAAACATCCACCGGCCGGCCATAGGGATCCAAAATATCCCTTCCGGAGACTCCGGCATATTCCTTCAGGGTATGGACTCTTTCCCGGACAAAAGGATACCGGGACAGCACCGCAGCTTTGTTTCCTTCCGTCATGGCAAGAATGACATCCGCTTCCTTCAGCAGCTTTTCATTCAAGGGGCTGGACCGGTGACCGCTCAGGTCCATTCCTGCTTCCTTCAGGACTGCCACCGCCGGAGGACTTGCTTTTTCCCCCGGCAAAGCGGCAATGCCTGCAGAACGGATATGGAAACCTGTCATTCCCTTCCTTTTCAGCATGGTCCGCAGCATCTCCTCCGCCATGGCACTTCGGCAGGTATTGCCGGTACAGACAAAAAGAATGTTCAATGCCGACACGCTCCTTACACGTCAATAATATGAAAGCCGGCAGCACGGGTCATCCGATTCATGACGGCAAGTCCTTCATCATGATCCTCCACACCTTCTGCCAGAATCTGATCCACTCCCAAATGGTCCATTTCCCGAAACAGTGAAAAGAGACTGGCTGCCAGCTGGGCCGGGTGCTTCCGGCTGCCCATGGTCCGCACAATTCCGGCTGTATAATGTCCCATGGTCTCATCCGTTGCCAGGATCCCGATCCGTTTCCCGTCCACCTGCAGCCGGCAGACTTCCTGCTCCACATATCGGGCCAGCTTGTCCGGATCCCCGCGGACAATGGTAACCGGTGCTTTTGGCGCATAGTGCTTATATTTCATGCCGGGGGATTTTACTTTCTGTCCGTCCGCAATCGGCTTCATGACATGGGGGTCTACCCGTACCGGTCCAATGACCTTTTCCAGCATTTCCGAAGTAACCCCGCCGGGTCGGAGAATCACCGGGATTTCACCGGTCATGTCCAATACCGTGGACTCCACTCCCACATTCGCTTTTCCCCCGTCCAGTATCAGAGGAATCCGGCCATTCATATCCTCCAGGACATGTTTTGCTTCCGTGGGGCTGGGACGGCCGGACCGATTTGCACTGGGCGCGGCAATCGGGACTCCGGACAGCCGGATCAGCTCCCGGGCCACCGGGTGGGAGGGCATCCGCACTCCCACCGTATCCAGTCCGGCGGATACCACCGCCGGTATCTTTGCTGTTTTCTCCAGAATCATGGTCATTGGTCCCGGCCAGAAAGCTTCCGCCAGAATCCTTGCCTTTTCGGGGATCCCGGTTACCAGGGCATCCCATTGGGAAAGGTTTTCAATATGTACAATCAGCGGATTGTCGCCTGGCCTTCCCTTTGCCTCAAAAATACCTTTTACCGCTTTCCCGTCCAGGGCATTTGCACCCAGACCATATACCGTTTCCGTCGGAAAAGCCACCACTTCCCCGCGGCGGATCCTCTCCGCAGCCTCGGCCATCTCCCGCCTGCAGCGGATGGGATCCTCTATTTTCAGAACCTGTGTTTCCATTCTGTCTTCTCCCTGTAGTCCTGTTTATTTATTTTACTGATCTCTTTCCATCCACTTTCTTCGGCCCATTCATCCTTTTCTCCATCCATATCTCTCCTCCATGCTCCCATGGATACCAAAGGTTGAGCAACTTTCATTCATATCCATGAATGCCAAAGGTTAGACAACTTCCATCCATATCCACGAATGCCAGGGGACGAAAATCAGCCGTGCCGTCCGGTTTCCAGATTCTTCAGCTTTTTCGTCTGTTCAGCAGAAATCAGCGCATCCAGCATTTCATCCAGATCCCCGTCCAGAAAATCATCCAGCTGGTGAATGGTCCTGCCAATCCGGTGATCGGTCACCCGCCCCTGGGAATAATTGTAGGTGCGGATCCGTTCACTGCGATCCCCCGTTCCAATCTGACTCCTGCGGTTCTGTGCATATTCAGATTCCTTTTCCTGCGTAGCCTGGTCCAGCAGACGGGATCGCAGCACGCGAATGGCCTTTTCCTTGTTTTTCAGCTGGGATTTCTCATCCTGGCATGTCACCACCATTCCGGTGGGAATATGGGTGACCCGAACGGCAGAATCCGTGGTATTGACGCTTTGCCCGCCATGCCCTGTGGACCGGTAGACGTCGATCCGCAGGTCATTGGGATTGATTTCGACGTCCACTTCCTCCGCCTCCGGCAAAACGGCAACCGTGGCAGTAGAGGTATGAATCCTGCCGCCGGACTCCGTCACAGGCACGCGCTGCACCCTGTGCACCCCGCTTTCGTATTTCAGACGGCTGTAGGCTCCCTTCCCCTCCACGATATAAATCAGTTCCTTGACCCCTCCGATGTCCGTATAGCTGGCACTGGTGACGACAATCTTCCAGCCCTTCCGTTCGGCATAGCGGCTGTACATCCGGAACAACACGGCCCCGAACAGCGCCGCCTCTTCCCCGCCGGCACCGCTGCGGATTTCCATGACGACATTCTTTTCATCCATGGGATCCCGGGGCAGAAGAAGCAGTTTTATTTCATGAAGCAATGCATCCGCTTTTTCCTTCAGATCCTTTTTCTCCTGCTCTGCGATCGCCCGCAGTTCCCTGTCATGGGTACTGTGCAGCAGTTCCTCCGTATCCTCTTCCTCTTTCTCCGTTTTCCGGTACTGCCGATAGCGAACCACGATCTCCTCCAGGGAAGCGTGCTCCCGGACCAGGCGCTGCCATTCCTCCTGCCGGCTGATTACATCCGGATCAGCAAGGAGTTGACTCAGTTCCTCATATCGGTCTTCCATAAATCCCAATTTGTCAAACATTTGATTCTCCCTGCCTTTTCAAGAATATCGCCACCCGTTCCATCCCTGCCAGGTCCTTGCGAATCCCGCCCAGGGTATAGTTTCCTGTCTGCAAAAAGATATCCTGAACCTGTGGACTCTGGCCATATCCCATTTCCACCGCGACCAGGCCGTCCCGATTCAAAAAGGGAGAAGCTGCCCGGGCTATTCTCCGATAATAGCCCAGGCCGTCTTCTCCCCCATCCAGGGCAACCCTGGGCTCGTAATCCCGGACCTCCGTCATTAATCCACCGATCTCACCGGTGGGAATGTAGGGCGGATTGGAGACAATCCCATCAAAGCGGTCCTTTCCGCCGGGGCCCTCCAGGGCGCAGAACAAATCCCCCTGCAAAAACCGGATCCGGTCCGCCACGCCGTTCTGCACCGCATTCTCCCGTGCGGCAAGCAGGGCTTCCTCCCGGATATCCACTGCCGTGATCCGGGAAGCAGGCAAATAAAATGCCAGGCTGACTGCAATGGCGCCGCTTCCGGTGCCCAGGTCCAGAAGATGCACCGGCCCCGGCACTGATTTCCAATGATTCAACAGCCATTCCACCAGAATTTCCGTTTCCCACCGGGGGATCAGAACCCGGTCATCCACATGAAAAGGAAGTCCCATAAACTCCCTGCTGCCAAGAATATACTGAATCGGCTCCCCCTTCCGACGCCGGTCCAGCATACTGCGAAAGGCAGACAGCTGCTCCCGGGACAATAGCTCATTGCCACGGATATACAGTTCGTGCCGCTGACATCCAAGGATATGGGACAACAACATCTCACATTCCAGCCGGGCAGACTCAGATGCCCTGCTTTGCAGCAACCGTTGGCCCGCCCTCAGGGCGTCCATCAAGCCCGGCTGTCCCATCTGTTTTCTCTCCTTCCATGCCGCCGCTTTCCTTCACGCCCTCCGTAGCCGCCACAAAGGCACGGATCGCCACCTCCAGCTGCTGATCGTCCGGCTCCCGGGTGGTCAGCTTTTGAAGCATCATCCCGGGATACAGGATGATCCGGATCGGCAGGGCATCGCTTCTCCCGGCAAGCCGTGTCACCTCATAGGACAGGCCCCCAACGACCGGGAGAAGCAGAATGCGGCTGAGCACGCGAAGGAAGATATTCTGCCATCCCAGGAAGGAAAACAAAAGAATGCTGATCAACATGACAGTCAGCAGGAATGCCGTGCCGCATCTGGGATGCAGGGTAGAATATTTCCGCGCATTCCCCGGCGTCAGCTCCTCTTCATGTTCATAGCAATGGATGGTTTTATGCTCCGCGCCATGGTATTCAAAAACCCTTCGGATGTCCTTCATCCGGGAAACAAGCGTTAAGTAAATCAGAAAAATCCCCAGGCGAAGAAATCCCTCCACTATATTCAGAATCACATGATTGGATATCCAGCGCCGGAGCAGACCGGACAGCAATGCCGGCAAAAATACAAACAAAGCGATGGAAAAAATAACAGCAACCGTCACGGAGGAAGCGATCACGATATCGTCCAGACTTTTCCCCAATTTGTCCGACAGGAAAGTTTCAAACCGGGAGGGCTTATATTCCTCTTCTTCGTCCCCATACAGGTCCGCCGACGTCAAAAGGGACTTTACGCCCAATACCATGGTCTCCGCAAAAGTAACGATCCCCCGCAGAATGGGCAGCTTCAATATGGGATACTTCTCCTTTGCAGTGGTTACGGCTGATTTCTTCACCTCAATGGATCCGTCGGACCGTCTCACGGCAATGGCCATGGAATCAGGAGCTTTCATCATCACTCCCTCCATGACAGCCTGACCGCCAATCATACTCTTTCGCATTCTTTCATCTCCCTACAAAAAATACAGACCAGGGGAACCCCAATCTGTACTTTGTTTCGAAAAATTACTTCTCGTCGGCGGACATTCCGTATCGCTTTCGGAACCGCTCCACACGTCCACCGGTATCCACCAGCTTTTGCTTTCCGGTAAAGAATGGATGGCATTTGGAACATATCTCAACCCGGAGCTCCTTCTGAGTGGAGCCGGTAACAAAAGTCTCCCCACAAGCACACTTTACCACTGCTTTTCCATATTTTGGATGAATGTTTGGCTTCATTGTCTTCACCTCTTTCGTGACAAAGCTTATTCCGTTTCCTGTTAAAACTGCTTGTTAGCCAATACCTGCAGCTTTCATAACTACCTCAGTATAACACAAGCGGCTGCTGCAATGCAACAATGATTTTTTGATTTAGCGATAGCCCGAATAGCCATCCTTATCATGATAAGAGCCATTTCTGTCATGATCGTTCGTATAGCTGTCCTTTTCCACGGAAGAAAAATGCTCCATCATGAGATCTATAAACTGATCGTTGGAATCCGTTCGCATCAGGTCATTGATAATGATCTCCATAATGCGGTCCGGCCGGCCTTCACTGAGATTCTTGCGGATGGCCCAGACTCCTTCCAGTTCCTTTTGTGTCATGAGCAGCTCCTCCCGCCTGGTACCGGATTTGTAAAGATCCACGGCAGGGAAAATCCTCTTTTCGGAAAGCTTGCGGTCCAGATGAATTTCCATATTGCCCGTGCCCTTGAATTCTTCGTAAATGACATCGTCCATACGGCTGCCGGTCTCCACCAGGGCGGTGGCTATTATGGTCAGACTTCCGCCTTCCTCTATATTGCGGGCACTGCCGAAAAATCGCTTGGGCTTATGAAGGGCAGAAGAATCCAGACCGCCGGACAATATCCTGCCGGTGGACGGCACCGTCTGATTGTATGCTCTGGCAAGGCGGGTAATGCTGTCCAGAAGGACGACCACGTCCTGGCCGTGCTCCACCAGGCGCTGCGAACGTTCCAGCACCATTTCCGCCACCTTGGTGTGATGCTCCGGCAGCTCGTCAAATGTGGAATAAACGATATCCCCGTCGATGGACCGCTGCATGTCCGTCACTTCCTCGGGACGCTCATCAATCAGCAGTACAATCAGATAAATATCCGGGAAATTGAGGGAAATGCTGTTTGCGATCTTTTTCAGCAAAGTCGTTTTCCCTGCCTTGGGGGGAGAAACAATCAGACCCCTCTGGCCCATGCCAATGGGGGAAACAAGATCGATGATCCGGGTCGCCAGATCCTTGGAATTCTTTTTGTTTTCCAGTGTGATTCTTTTGTTTGGATAAATCGGTGTCAGATCCTCAAAGGGCCTCCTCCGGGGAGCTGTCTCCGGGTCCTGTCCGTTGACCGCCGTAACATACAGCAGGGCCTTGAATTTGTCTCCTTCTTTGGTGCGCCTGGTCTTGCCGCGGACCATATCCCCGGTTTTCAGGCTGAAACGGCGGATCTGGGACTGGGAAATATAAATGTCCTTGTTGCCCGACATATAATTTTCCGTCCGGAGAAATCCATATCCGTCGGGAAGTACCTCAAGTACTCCTTCCGCGTCCCCTACGTCTCCATTGTTCAGGAGGCCCGGAATGGCAGGATTGGATGTGTTATAGTATTTTCTCGCATAAGCAACCTTTTTTTCGTATTCTTCCGGATTTTCCTGTTCATTTGGTGTATTTGCCGATGTGCTTTCATCGGAATTTTCATGATTTTTATTTTCGTGATATCTGCCGCCTGCTTCGTGGGAATCCGAAAGATGTGGGGTATACCCTCCGCTGAAGGAATGCCCGTTTCGGGAAATCCGATGGGGTCCCGGCCGGGTGGAAGTATGGGTGTTCCGGACGCCATGAATACCGGTTTCCTGCGTATCCCTGCGAGAGGATCGCTTTTCCTCCCCTTCTGCGGCTTCCCCCTCTTTGCCTTCGGTCACCTTCGCCGCCGGGGAGACTGCTGCTTCTGCTTCTGCCGGAGCTTCGTCCTTTTCCGTTTCCTGCTTTTCCCCTGCTTCCTTTGCCGCTTCTTCCGCAGCTTTCCTTGCTGCTTCCTTTGCTGCCTCTTCCGCAGCTTTCCTTGCCGCTTCCCTTGCTGCAGCCTCTGCCTTGGTGGGACGGCCCCTCCTTCGTTTCACCGGAGTTTGGGGGACGGCCTCTGCCTTCCGGGCATCTTCCTCCATCTGCTCCTCAATCAATTGCTTTCTCTCTGTCTGAGGCAATCCGGTCAGCTTTTCCTCTACGATGCCTGCCAGCTGCTCTTTCCGATATCTGGTTACGCTTTTTATTCCAAGCTTCTTCCCAAAATCCCTCAATTCCAGAATGGTGTTATTCCTTAGATTATTCAGATCCAAAACATCTTTCCTCTCTTTCTCTTATTACTGTTCTCTCTTTCTCTTATGACTGTTCTCCCATGAGACAATGTGTAATTGATAATGATCGCTTTCTGTAAGGTTTGCAGACAGGATAAAAATGGAATACAATCAAAGGCAAGCCTGTAGCAATACATGAAAGAAACCGGCCAGATCAGCCAGATATATAAACGTTTCCCGCATTGCTTCATATACTATTTTACTTTATCAATATTATTGCCATTACTTTCATCCGTAATTCATCCGTTGATGCATATAAGCCCTGAAAAATCATCAAAAGAAAAGTAAATATGGCGATACAACAAGGAATTCAAATAAAAAACGCCATAATAAGCGCCCGGTAAATTCATACCAGGACACCTGCCCATCGTCCTTACTTATCATAATATATAATCTGCAATTCGTCAACCAAAAATGCAAAAATTATAAAATCTGTATAAAATCGAATGCCACAATCTGGAGAATGTGCCTGGCTGGAATCCAGCTGATCTGCCAGCTGGATTCTGCTAGCTGTAAAACAGCTCCAGTTCGCCGGTCCCCGTATGTCTTCCGCCGATATCGAGCTGATATTTTAAGTCCACCTGTCCCTGATTCTCGCTCATTTCATGGGTCACTTCCGTCGGATAAATTCCCATTTGCAGCACGCCGCAGGAAGTCTGATAACTGTTCATGTATTTTTTCCCCCGTTCAAACAGAAAATGATCCGGCCGGGAACCGGAACGCTGCATGGACACCTTGCCCTCCCGGACAGAAATCAGGTTCTTCACGCCTTCCATGCCGGATATCTGGCTTTCTTCATATTCAATGTAATAAATCCCGTCTTTTTCAGACAGATGTCCTTCTGTAATCAGCTCCATGGTATTGCTCTTCCCATCCTTGTCCAGATGGCTTCCCCGGATCCTCAACAGTATCTTTCTGCTCATTTCAAATCCTCCCAGCACTTGAGGCCTCAATATTCTTCTATGTTGACACATTCCGCGGCAATTTCCCGATTTAAGAAATGACTGCCGATCTGCGCAAAGCCTTGCCCGAAGTCGCTGACATAAAAACTCAGGGTCGGCTCCGGACCGGATCCCCGCAGCATATCCTTCTCCTTCAGCACTTCCCTGGCTTCACAGGCCGCGCCGAAAGCCGGATTGATCAATGTCACCCCGGGGCCCATCACGCCGGAAATAACCGGCTCCAACAGGGGATAATGCGTACAGCCCAGAACCACGGTATCCACCTTCTGCCTTTTCAGGCCCTTTAGATACCGCTCCGCCGTAAGCCGCGCCATCTCCGTATTGCTCCATCCCTCCTCCACGATGGGCACAAACAGGGAACAGGCTTCATCCAGGACCAAAAGATCCGGATTGATTCCCCGGATGGCATTCGGGTAGGCTTTGCTGCGAATCGTGCCCAGTGTTCCAATGACACCGATCCTGCCGTTCCGGGTGGCATCTGCGGCCGCCCTGGCGCCGGGACGGATGACGCCCAGAATGGGGATGTCAAACTGGGCATGCAATGCTTCCAGACTGTTGGAACTGACGGTATTGCAGGCAATGACCACCATCTTGATCCCTTTGCTCAGCAAAAACCGGACACATTGTGCAGAATACTTTGTAACGATTTCCCTGGAGCGGGTCCCATACGGAATCCGCGCCGTATCTCCAAAATAAACAATATTTTCATTTGGGAGCTCTTTCAGGAGCTCCTTTACCACAGTCAGGCCTCCCAGACCTGAATCAAAAACCCCGATTGGACGCTCGTCCATACCTAAAAAACCTCCTCATTTGTCAGCTCTATTTTACTATGATGATATTATGAAAACAACCTCCAATATGATGATTTATGAAAAAGTCCAGTGTAATGATTTCATGAAAGCAACCTCCAAAAAGAAGAAAAGCGGAGAAAAATCTCCGCTTTTCCTTTGTGAAATATCGATTTCAGGCTACTTCTGAGCTCCGGCCATGGATTTCTCCGCATATTCGATTGCTTTCTGAACAATTCTGCCGCAGTCCCTGGAAGATACACTTCCCCAGCCTTCCCTCTTCACGGTGTCATACACTCCAAGTTCCTTTGCTATTTCCGCCTTCAGATTATCCGACATCATTCCATTTCGTCTCGCCATAATCGATACCTCCCTGGTTTTGCAGTCCGGATTCCCGGGATTCCTTCTTCGTCCTGCAACACTATTTTGCCCGGCTGTCTTTTTACTATGCCCGACAAATAATGGGGTTTCTGCCGCAAAATTTTTTACATGGTCAGGGAACCGTTTTTCGTATCAATGATCTGAAGGATATCCGCCTCTTCCCCTGTATTGGCGTCCAGATATACAATGAACCGGTTTCCTCCGTATTCCCCCTTGAATTCATAGCAGAAACGTTCGCTTTTGCTCTCCGTAGGAATAATGGCGGTTCGGGAGGAAGTAATCCTGAGATTGGGATGAATCCGCTTCCGCGCTTCTTCCATGGTCAGCTTCGGCTGCCCCGGATTTCGCGCTTTGTGGGCAATCAGATAGTTCCCTGCTTCAAAGCCAAAGATTTTTCCGTCGTCCAATCCTATTTTCACCTTGATCAGGTCGGGATACACGATGGTGCCCTTTTCCGCATAGGCAAAATTGATGGTGGACGTGCCGTCAAAATCCTGCTGATAAGTCGGAACCATGCCATGGTACCCGTTTTCGTCCAGGAACTTTTTGGCCCGTTTTGTGGCCTCGTTGATGGAAAGGCCTGCACTGCCGGATGTATGGCTGCTGATCATCGTAACCACCTTTCCGCCCTTTTTGCTGACGGCTACATAAGCCGGCGATTTCGGATCTTCCCTGGTCCAGATGTTCACGCCCCAGGTGTCCAGCAGCCCATTGGAACTGTCCGACGTATTTTTTACCCTTGATACCCTGGCCTTTCCCACAAAGCTTACGGCAATGGCTTTTGCCTGCTCCTGGGTGATGGCGGCTCCCTTCAGGGCGGAGTCTCCTGCCCGCTCCGATGTCTCGGTAAACGGTCCGTCATAAATCAGCCTCGGATAATTGATTCCGGTTTTCTGTATCTCGGTAAACTGTTTGGTATAAAGATCATCCGACACCTTGTAAAAATCCGGATTCCTGTTTCTGATAAACTGTCCCCATCCGGATTTCTTTTCCATGGCCTCCCGGTTCAGTTCACTCAGGTCCTGATTCAGACGGGCCGCGTTTTCACGGAGGGCTTTCAGATTTTTCATTTCCTCCGCGCTGATGGGCGTTCCATCGGAAACCTTTTGAACCAGGTAATAGGAATAATCCGATAACTGATTCAGATACTTTGACGTTTTGTCCAGGGCGACATGGGACACCGGCAATTGCCCCAGATCCGTCTGGGCAGCATCCGCCTGACGGCTGATTTCCGAGAGAAGCTTCCCATGCTGGTTCCCATCGTCACTGACCATAAGCTTATCCAGGGAGGATTCCACGCTTCCGACATTCCCCACCAGCTCATAAAAGGACTTCTGATAGATGTTTTCCATATGAATCCGATACTGCTGATTCATCCGATATTGACTGAATCCCCACACCCCCGTCACGGTCAGGGCAACTGCCAGACCAACGGGCAGGATCCATTTTTCTTTTATTGGTACCGTCATAATTTTTCCTCCATTTCCATCAGGTTGCAAACCTGTGCTTGCCGATGGTGATATGAGTGGTTCGGCTCCATATCCAGGCGCTGGTGGATGTCGCAGGGTTGAAGTAATAAATGGCTCCATACGAAGGATCCCATCCATTCATGGCATCCCTTGCAGCCCGGATGGATTCGCTGTCCGGCGTCAGGTTGATCTGCCCGTCTGTCACGCAGGTAAAGGCATGGGGCTGGTAAACCACGCCGGCGATGGTGTTGGGAAATTTGGGACTCTTGACCCGGTTCAGTATTACGGCAGCCACAGCAACCTTGCCGATATAGGGCTCGCCTCTCGCTTCACCGTGCACGACCTGCGCCAGAAGATACACATCATTGGAATTATCGCCTTTACCCGATACTGCCGGCTTTTCTTCCCGGAAGGATTCCAGAACCATTCCGGCACAAACATAAATGGACAGCAGCAGGAAACATACCGCAAGCTTTTGTTTCTGATTCATATTTTTCTTCCTTTCTTTGCAAAGCCTCGGTATTATTTTCCGTTAACCAAAATAGGATATACGAGTTAAAAGTTTCCTTTTTTCCCAAACGTGGTGCTGTACTGCTGCACCTTGCCCAAAAAAACAGGAACTACCGAAAAATAAATCTCTCCGGCAGTTCCTGTCTGTATTTGGACAGGAAATCCTTGTATTTGGACAGGAGATTTAGGAGAACAGATGAGCGGCCCATGCCTGGACACTCTTCCACCATTCCACCACCTTAAATGTATAGACAACCCTTGTCGCGGACTCCTGCTCCGGTCCGGCCGGATCCATTTCCCCGGCAGTCTTTCCCGGCTCCCGCCGGACTTCGCTGTCCGAGGCAGACTCCTGCTGAACTTTGCTTTTAAGGGCGATCTCCTTCGCCTCCCCTTCCGGTTTCCCTGCCTCCTCTGCGGGTCTCTTTGCCACACCGCCGGACACATCCACAAAACAAAGGGGAGGGAACATCACACACCACCAGTTTGCTCCGGTTCCTTTTCCAATCACAATACGAAGGGCTTCATAGCTTCCCGCGGGATATACCACATCCCCGTATGCCTTCGTTGGAAACGGGAATATTCCAAGCTGCATCCGGACCGGATAATCGTATCCGGATCTTTGGATCTCTGCCCGGGCGATGGACGCCATTTCGTCCAGGTTTTTCCGGATTACTTCCCTGGCCTGACTCATGGAACGCGTTTCCTGAAATGTTTTCCCAAAAGACAGAAGAAGCTGGTCCCGGATCCGCAGCTTCAGGGCCTGATCCTCCGGCGAATCGCTGTTGGCAATCACATGCAGCCGGATCAGGTCGTCCCTTTCCGGTGTCTGATCCCTGCCGGACCAGGTAAAGGAAAAGGCAATCACAACCACCATCACCAAAGAGATCCAAACGTGCTTCTTCATAACAACCATACCCCCGTAATCAAATCATTTTCATTTAGGAGTATTGACGGATTACAGAAGTTTATACCTATACAGATGGCAAAATCTCTACCCCTTGCCCCAAAGTTTCCACCAGATACACCTGGAATGTTTGCACGCAGTGTCTCTTCAGCTTTTCCGATGCACTCTGCGCCTGTCCGTAATCCGGAAAGACACCAAACACCGTGGGGCCGCTTCCGCTCATACTGCTGGCAACGGCGCCTGCTTTCCGGAGTGCCTGACGGATCTCACGGATTTCCGGATGCTGAGCCCGGGTGACCGGCTCCAGAACATTTGCCGTTCCCCTGGGAAAACCGGCAAAATCCGCCGCCTGCAGACTGTCATAAGCCTTTTTCCAGTCGGGATGTCCGGTCCCGCTCTCCATCGTCCATGCCTCATAAACCGAAGCAGTGGATACCCCAAAGGGCGGCTTGACCAGTACCAGCCAGATCCCTTCCAGCGGAGACAGAGGCGTCAGCTTGTCCCCAATTCCGCGGGCCAATGCCGTTCCTCCCGAAATGCAGAACGGAACATCCGCACCCAGCCTGCTTCCAAGCTGCCGCAGCCTTTCCTCCGGCAGGTTAAGATCCCAGAGGGCATTCAGCCCAACCAGCACCGCCGCCGCATCCGAGCTGCCACCGGCCAGACCGGCGGCGGCCGGAATCCTCTTGCGGATTGTTATCTCCACACCGGCATCCACTCCGCAGCTTTCCCGGATCTGCTCCGCCGCCCTTACCGCCAGATTATCCCCGTTCCGGGGAATACCCTGCAAATCGCCGACAATCCGGACGTCTTTCCCTTTTTCGGTCAGGATGAGTTCATCCCAAAGCCCTATGGACTGCAGGAGCATCTCCACTTCATGATATCCGTCGGGTCGCCGGCCGGTTACATCCAGGGTCCAGTTGATTTTCCCGGGGGCCCTGAGCCTGATCTTCCGCGTCAATCCGATCTTCCTTTCTTTTTTTCACCTTGATGCTATTATAACGCAAAGCGTTCTTCCTGCAAAAGCCCGTTTTCCCCTTTGCCAAAACAAAACCTGCCGAAAAAATCAAAAGAAAAAATTGTAAAAAGAAAAATTGCCAAAAGAAAAACTGTGGAAAAACCGCACCATTTTTTCCACAGCTGTCAGGCATGGAAAGTCCGGGATCCCGGTACCATCACACCACAGAGCTTTCCAGCCTTTTGAAAATCATCAGCTTCGTCCCCGGAACCAGTTCGGATTCCTCCTCTGTCGTTTCATTGTACTTCAGGATATCGGAAATGGTGGTATTGTATTTCTTTGCAACATTCCAGAGATTATCGCCTGGCTGAACAAAATAAATGTAGATTCCCGGCGTCCCGGCGGACGCATTTTCCGCTTCCTCGGCTCCGATGATGATTTCCTTTTCTATGGTACGCGTTACACTGGCTTTCAGGAGAACAGCAGCCTTCAGCTCCACCTCGTCCTGTGCCAGCAAAGTCGCTTCCGTATGCTCCGTGACCGCCTCACTCCGGCATTCCATGCTGCTGTCGATATCCTCCATGGCAAGGGTATGCTGAAAAGGAACATCCTCACGGAAGCTTCCGATCATCCGGGCGGATTCATTGGTCTGATAAACCACCTGGACGGACAGAACCCCTTCCAGCAGAACCTTTCCATCCTCCGTCCTTTCCCCGGTAATGGACGGTCTGCCATCCACATACAAAATCTTTCTGGCCTTTGGCACTCCTTCAGGAAAGGTGATGCTTTCCTTTATCGTTGTCTGTTCCTGGGTTTCTCCCGCAAATTGCTGCAGTTTGATCTTCCGTTTCTCCAGCTCCATGGGAACAGAAGGGCTGTAGGCATCCAAAAGAATCTCATCTTCCTGCGTTTCAAATACCTGCACCTCCAGATTGAGAATCAGTTCCACATCGATGATCCGCAGCTCGTTGTTGATGTTCTCCCGCGGATCCGTATAAAACTCGGAAACCGTTACCTCCGCCGTGCAGTCCATACCCTGATACGCACCCGGAATGTCCACGTTATGACTGAACGGAATGCTCTGCTCCAGGAACTGGACCGGATCCTCCTCATCGTCACAAAGATAGAGCAGATTCAGGTCCACATCGCCATGAACCACAACTTTATTGTCTACTGCCTTTTTTTCCTGAATCTGTACCCTTGCCTCCTTCCGTAAAATCTTCTGGATGGATGGCATGGAATCGGAAAGCTCCAGGTCTTCCCGCACCATAGTCTGCGCATTCCCGGCTTCCCCGCTTACTGAGGTGCGGATATGATCCGTCAGTGCCTCCACATCCGTGAGATTGGTAAAGCCCTGAACGGCATCCAGTTCCATGACCTGGCTGACCCGGCCGTACAGATTCAGAACAGCTTTTACAGTGATCCTTCTTCCCGAAACCAGCTCATAATCGATGTGCTCCACATCCAGTTGGAGCCGGGAAGTCATCCCGGGCTGAACGCCGGCCATTTCAAGATACTGGGTAAATCCGATTTCAGCATCCACGGCATCCACTGCGGCGTCCTCCCCTTCCGGGATGTACAGGGCGTCATAGCGCAGGATCCCTTCCACCATGATCTTATCCTGAATGACTTCATGACTGTTAATGATTGCATCACAGCTTATATCCAATATCCGCGCCACCGGTTCCCTGGAATCCGGTACATTTATTTCGCCTTCCACCAGCGCCTGGGATGATTCCTCACCAACTACCTGGCTCAGTTTCATCAAATTCCTACTGCATTCGATTGCCAATGTTGCTCCCCCTCCTCTGATCCTTATTTGTCCATAAAAATTTCATACTATATCATATAAGGGGGAAACGATAATTATGCGATAATTATGATAAAAAAAGAAGGCTTGAACGCCTTCATTTTTTAAGCTGCCCGTTTGCGTCAGCTGACACAAATTTTTTCATTGCTGCTGCATACCGTGAGCTCCACATTGGAGGTCAGAAGGTCCGAATAAGTATAGGAAAGGGTTTGCACGGATTTTTTGTTGACATCCACCTCCACCGTAAAAATATTGCCATAGGTGTCTACAATAACGCCTTCCCTTACGTATGTCTTCTTTCGTCCCCGGTTTGCCTTCAACCTGACCTTTTGTCCTCTGTTGGATTCCACAGCTTCCCGGACCCTGGACAAAGCTTCCGCATTGATCACATCTTCACATCCCATCCGCTTATCAATCATTTGCATTAGTTTGTCCGTCCGCCACCAAATTATTCTTCGGACTCCGGATCCTCCTCCAGGTCCGGATCCTCCTCTTCAAAAATCCGATCCTCTTCCTCTTCGGAAAAATCATCCCAGTGGTCGTCCCGGGACTCCTCTATATCCGGATCTTCCTTCTCCTTCTCTTTTCTGCATTGATAACACATCTCTTCCCCGGCTTTTATAATATGTTCGCCGCACTCCGGGCAAATATCATATTCCTCTTCCTCCTTGCTCCGAAGCGCCTTGCCCACCTCCTTCCGGCAGATCCCGCACAATACATCGGTATCCCGGATATAATTCAGATTACAGCGCGGACATTTCTTATAAGCCATCCCGTCATCCCTCCAAAACGCATCGATTTTACTTTATCAGATATTATATACCCAATTTCATAAAATAAAACCGATCCAAAAAAGATTTCAGGCGGTCTGTTCCATGGACAGTTTATCGGCAATCAATGCGATGAATTCCCCGTTGGTTGGCTTGTCATTCTTATCATAGACCTTATAGCCAAAGAGCTGGTTGATATTTTCCACCCGGCCGCGGTTCCAGGCGACATCAATGGAATGACGGATGGCGCGTTCCACCTTGCTGGGGGTAGTATTGAACTTTCTGGCAATGCCCGGATACAGTTCCTTGGTGATCCGATTGATGACATCGTTATCCTCCACAACCATTTTGATTGCCTCCCTCAGAAAATGGTACCCTTTGATATGGGCAGGAATCCCAATGGTCAGAAAGATGTCCGTGATTTTCTCTTCAATGTTTTTCCGGGGAGACTGCGGTGCAGACGGAAATACCTTTCGGCTCTGCTGGGACGGTTCTCCGGACAATGCCCGGATGCGGCTCAGAATCATTTCAAAATCAAATGGTTTGATCATGTAATATCTGGCGCCCAGCTCAATGGCTTTCCGGATCAGATCCTCCTGCCCCACGGCGGACAGGCAGATGATGGCAGGCAGATGTTCCGGATCGCTTTGGCTGAGATGCTCCAATACCCCGAGGCCATCCATCTTCGGCATAATCATATCCAACAATACGACGTCAGGCAAAGTGTTTCGAATTATCTCTTCCCCCTTGATGCCATCCCCCGCCATTCCCACCACTTCCATATCCTCCTGCATGCCGATATAGGATGCCATGATCTCCCTGATGTGGGGATTGTCATCGACCACTACCACTCTCGTCTTTGTTGACATTTCTTCTCCTCCTCATTCGTTGATCGCACCGCAAAACGGATACCGTCCTCAGAAAAAACCGCGACAGGCCCGGCTGCATGGAATAATGTCTCCGGTTCCGGTATCCTGTGATGCAGGCGATGTTGTTATGCAGCATTGCAGTTCCGTAGAATTTTCCTTTGATAACAACATTCTTCAACATCTGACTGGTTTTGCATGAAATCGTCCTTTATTGTCGAACGCTGTAAATTATAGTAATATATGTTAATTCTACTTTTCTTATTTTACCACATCTCTGCCCATTATGAAAGGCAATATTTCATAAAATTTTTGTTTCTACCCTTTTTCCGGTTTTTCCTTTTTGCTTTTTCTTCTTTTAATAAGGATACGCAACATTTCCGCTGATTGCGTCGATATAAAGCAGCCAGTACCCTGCGCCGTATCCATTTTTCTCAGGGAGCCATCTGGAAAAACCCTCCATGGGCATGGGAGGAACCATACTGTATATCCCCGGCACTCCATATATGACATACCGGACCTTTCCCCTGTGACGGGCCAGACCGACCAGATAATGATCTGCAGCTCCGCTGCTGCCGTAGTTTGTCATCCCATAGCAGGAATACGGCGACGGATTCGGATACTCCACCCGGACCCATTCCGTTTCAGGAATATCATCAAAAGGCCAGACTCTTGCGTTGTTTTGAAACAGTTGGCTAAAGTAATCCTTTGTCTGATCCCAATAGGACCTTCCCTCCGGACAGGATTCGGCTGGATTGGCCGGCGGCACGGGCTCGCCCATTGTATTTTCATACGCCATGCTTTCCGCATATCCGGTTTCTCCTGTCCCGTTCGCATCCGGAGAATTGATGTCCGTATCCCCGCCGTAAAAAGAATGATCATCCGGAGCGTCTTCGGAAGCGTTTCCGTCAAGCGGTTCTTCCTCCAAAATATCTTCGTCCGGAGTGCTTTCTTCCTGCAGGCCGCTTCCGGTATCCTGCTCTTCCATCCTGTCATAAATGTATCTGATGTCCGGCGGATCAAAATGCGGCAACTCCTGACTGGC
>ENA-UOOI01000427-UOOI01000427.1-fermentation-metagenome-genome-assembly--contig:-NODE-427-length-54054-cov-6.464472_pt1 | contig 54054 bp, 53 predicted proteins | sample MGYA00245779_ERZ724027 | MGnify/ENA primary metagenome ERZ724027 (study PRJEB28704, sample SAMN03018318) | fermentation metagenome | biome: anthropogenic terrestrial biome; feature: soil; material...
GCTCGGTTCCCCGCCTGACATGGTTCACGGCGCCCCGCCGCACAGAGCCCGCCCGGCCGCATATCCCATCGCACGCTTCTCTGTCTTGCTTCTCTGCGTGTGTAAAAAGATCACGGTTGTTATTATACCCTATTTCTTTTCAAAAGACAACCTGTATTTCCCCCGTTTTTAGGCCGCTTATTTTTAAATTTTAAGAAGGTCTGAAAACGCGCTTTTTCCCCTGTACTCCGGCAAGCTTATAAAAAAATAAATTTTCTCTTGACATTTATAAGAGATTGAAATATTCTTAATATTTAGATGAAATTCTAAATGAATAGAAGATGAAACCGTGCCCCTTCCGCAGACATTCAAAGCTCTTTCGGACCCGACGAGGCGGGAAATTTTAGCCCTTCTGAAGGAAGGCCCCCTCTCCGCCGGGGAAATTGCTTCCCATTTCTCCATAGCCGGCGCGACGATATCGCATCACCTTGCGGTTTTAAGGGAAGCTGGCCTGATTTCCTGCTGGCACAAGGGAAAATACATTTATTATGAACTGAACCTTTCGGTTTTTGAAGAAGTTCTCCGCTGGTTTCAGCAATTTTTTAGACAGAAAGAAGATAAAAGGCTATGAAATTTAATTCAACTACACGGTGGGAATCCGGGTGCCATGGACTTTAGCCAGCGAAGACAACTGGCGACAAACGCATCGGATGGCAGGCCCCGTCTGGGTAGCCGGAGGAATTCTGATTGCGTTTTCCGGTTTTCCGAACCTGACGTGGCTCTCAATTCCCGCTGTTATCCTGCTGGCAGTCATTCCGGTGGTCTATTTTTATCTGATTTGGGTGCGAGGCCGCCGGTAATAAAAAGGGGTCGGCTTCCAGGCCGGCCCTGATTCGAATCCAAAAAGGAGTTTTCAAGTATGGTCTCTTTCCCGGTTGTCTTTGCACTTGCCTTCGCGTCTGTGTGCACGTTAATCATGCCGGTCCTTCTGCTTCTGATTTTGTGCCTCAGACATCAGATTTCACAGAAGCCGATGTGGATCGGCGCGGCGGCGTTTTTTGTTTCGCAGATCTGTCTGCGCCTGCCGATTCTGGCAACAGTTTCCCAACAGAGCTGGTTCAAAGAATTTGCACGGAACAATACGATTCTCTACTGTTTCATTCTGGCGCTGACCGCCGGCCTGTTTGAAGAGAGTGCCCGATACGTCGGTGCGCGCTGTCTGCTGAAAAATCAGCATTCGTTCCGCGACGCTGTCGCGTTCGGCCTCGGCCACGGGCTTTGCGAAGCCGTGCTGCTGGTCGGTCTAACGGAAATTTCCAACCTGGTGTTCTGCCTGATGCTGAACAGCGGTGCTATCTCTTCCCGCATGATCCCATCCCTGAAGGCCTCCGTCAGCGCAATCCAGACCCTCACACCCGCCGCGGTTTTCATGGCAGTCTGGGAACGCGTCTTTACGGTGATGTTTCACGTTTTCGCCACCGTGCTGGTTTTCCGGGCCGTGCGGGAAAGAAAGATCCGTTTCTGGCTGTTTGCGTTCGCGGCACATACCCTGACAGATTTTCTCTCCCCTCTGCTGAGCCGGTACAACGCCTGGGCCGGGGAAGGCTCTGTCTGCGTTTTCGGTGCGGTCGGCATATGGCTTGCCCTCCGGATGCGTCCGGCGTTTCAAAAGCCGGAGACAGCGGGCACAGATGCCTGAAGCGTCTTTTCCACGGCCGCTGTCTATGCTATACTATATTATAGTTATAGATAGACAGATAAAAACAGGAAATGACAAAAGGCGGCGATTTTTTGTATCAGACGTGGGAAGAATTGGAACATGCCTGCCTGAACTGCAGCAAATGCGGCCTGTGCGAAGGGCGTACTCATGTGGTGTTCGGCGCGGGAAACCAAAGGGCAAAAGTACTGTTTGTCGGCGAAGGGCCGGGCGAACAGGAGGATTTGCAGGGAAAACCGTTTGTTGGGCGCAGCGGACAGCTTTTGGATAAAATGCTGGATGCGGTGGATTTAAGCCGCGAGGAAAACATTTACATTGGAAATATTGTCAAATGCCGGCCGCCGAAAAACCGCGATCCGCTGCCCGAAGAACAGGAACAGTGCATCGGCTGGCTGCGCAACCAGGTTGCTTTGATGCGGCCGAAAATCATCGTCTGCCTCGGGCGCATCGCCGCCGCAAAGCTGATCCGGCCCGATTTTAAAATCATGAAGGAACACGGCCTTTTCACCGAAAAGAGCGGCGTCCTGATGACGGCGACGCTTCATCCGGCGGCGCTGCTGAGAAATCCGCATAACAAGCCCGGCGCGTTCGAGGACTTTCTTAAGCTGCGGGAAAAGATGGAGAAGCTGGGAATTGCCTAAAAAGCTTTGCAAAACGGCGCGATTGAAAGTGGGAGGCGCGGGAAGACATTAAAAAGTCTTCCCGCGCCTCCCGTGCTTCTCGCGCTGTGTCTGCCGCTCTGCGCCTGTTATTCCAAGTTCTTAAGTTCTTCCCGGAGGTCCGCAATATAGGGTTCCAACTTGGTCTTACGCTCCTGATTCTTTTCCTTTTCCGCCAAATGGTAGTAAGTCAAATACACCCTCAGCTTACTTTGCAGGGCAACCTTAGAATTCGAATTCATTTTAGACCTCCTGTTATCGCGTTTTGTTTACATAATACTGTAAAAATATGAATTCAATATGAACAGGGCAGTTCAGCCACCAAATGTCACATCGCAGTTCTGGTACCACCGAAGTGCATCCAGAAAATGAGAAGGCTGAAAATCCGGCCAATAATCGTCCACGATGTAAAAATCGGCATAGACCGACTGTGCAGGCAAAAAACCGCTCAGGCGTCTGCGCCCGCCCCACCGGATGACCATATCCATTCTGGGGATATCGGCCGACTTCAGCCTTCCATCTTCCGCCAAGCCTCTGAGATCCCATTCCCAGTCATAATTGACTAAGAAATTCAAGTTGATCTTTCCTGTGCCAAAACAGACGCGCCGGTTTGCATATTTTTTCAGTTGCTCCGGAAACGCCGGGGACTCGGTATTCCCCACGACAAGCAGATTGGCATCCTTCCCGCTCAGCAGTTCGACGGCCTCCACGCAGGCCTTTGTAAAAGCATCGCGCTGCTTTTGCACCCGCTTATTGTTGTCTTTTGTAAATCCGTAGAAAGTGGCTTCCCCGACCCCGTACTCCAGAAGCAGTTCGTAAAGGCGGAAGCCGGGTTCAATGCCGTGTGCGTATCCGTCTTCCTTGTTCAGCCCGTTCTGCTGGGCCCATCTTCTGTTTCCGTCCGGAATAATGCCGATATGCGCCGGAACCCTTTTAAACTTTTCCATAAACATCCTCTTGAACCAAAAGATTCTGAAACCAGGGAACCCCTGACAATCCTATTATTTTCCAAAGATTTTTTTTCATTCAAAAATAAAAAACTTTTTTCCGCCCTGTAAAAGCCATGGAGGGAGCCCACAGCCGGAACGGCCACAGGTTCCCTTTCTGCCGAGTCAGCCTTCCCGGACGATTTTCTCAAGGCAGCGGATAAAATCCTGCAAATTGTGAATCTGCACATCCTGCTTCATAATTTCCGCCTGTAAATCTTCCGAAAGAGAGTTGAATTTCTCCTGCATGGACGGATCTATTTTTGTCATAACTGCAATCACCCCGCCGTTTAGCATTTCCCATTCTGCAGGGAAAAAACAACGGTCCGGGTCTTTTCCCTTTCTATTTGCCGGGGTTTCGGGCAAAAAGAGCGCCGGTGGAGTTTTCCGCGGCGCTCTTGAAAATCAAAAAGTCTTTGTTCACGTTACGGTTCCGGGAAAAGCCGGAAACTCATTCATTCACTTTCGAGGCTACTTCCCCCGAAGCTTTCTGAATAAACTTCGACAAATTCATGGAGCCGAGATCCCCGTCTTTGCGGCTGCGTACGGAAACTTCTCCGTTCTGCGATTCTTTTTCGCCGATGACGAGCATATACGGGATCTTCTGAAGCTGCGCTTCGCGGATCTTATAGCCGATCTTTTCATTCCTTGTGTCAATCTCCATGCGCAAACCTGCGGCCGTCAGTTCGTCGGCAACCTTGCGGGCATAGTCCTGCGCGCTGTCGGAAATCGGCAGCACCTTGACCTGCACCGGGGCAAGCCAAATTGGGAACGCACCGGCATAATGCTCCGTCAGGATGGCGATAAAGCGCTCAATGCTGCCGAAAATCACGCGGTGAAGCATAACCGGGCGGTGCTTTTCGCCATCGGCGCCGGTGTAAGTCAGGTCAAAGCGTTCCGGCATCTGGAAATCGAGCTGAATCGTGCCGCACTGCCAGGTCCGGCCGATCGAATCGCGCAGATGGAAGTCGATCTTAGGGCCGTAGAACGCTCCGTCACCTTCGTTTACAACGTAGGGCTTGCCGCTTGTTTTCAGGGCGTGAATCAGCCAGTTGGTCGCCATCTCCCACTGCTCGTCGGTCCCCATGGAATTTTCCGGCCGGGTTGACAGCTCCAGGCTGTAGTCAAACCCAAACACCTTGTAAAAACTGTCAATCAGGTTCATCACGCCGAGGATTTCGCTTTCCGTCTGCTCCGGTGTTGCGAAAATATGCGCGTCGTCCTGGGTAAAACAGCGCACGCGCATCAGCCCGTGCAAGGCGCCGGAAAGCTCGTGCCGGTGCACAAGGCCCAGTTCGGCGATGCGCTCCGGAAGATCGCGGTAAGAATGGATTTTGCGTTTGTAGACCAGCATCCCGCCGGGGCAGTTCATCGGCTTAATACAATAATCTTCCCCGTCGATCTTCGTCGTGTACATGTTGTCCTTATAATGATCCCAGTGCCCGGAACGCAGCCAAAGCGCCTTGTTCAGAATGATCGGGGTGCGGATCTCCTCATAGCCGTGCTTCACATGCTCTTCGCGCCAGTAATTTTCAAGCACGTTGCGCAGGACCATGCCTTTCGGCAGGAAGAACGGAAAGCCCGGGCCTTCTTCATAGATGTCGAACAGGTCGAGTTCGCGGCCGAGTTTGCGGTGATCGCGCTTCTTCGCCTCTTCCATCATGACCAGGTAGTCGTGAAGCTGCGAAGCCTTCGGGAAAGAAATTCCATACACTCTTTGCAGCATTTTGTTATTCTTGTCCCCGCGCCAATAAGCGCCCGTGCAATTGGTCAGCTTAACCGCCTTGACCTGGCCGGTTGTCATCAGATGCGGGCCGGCGCAGAGATCGACATAATCACCCTGCCGGTAAAAGCTGATTTTCTCTCCTTTGCCGGAATGTTCCCGAATCAGCTCGACCTTATAGGGCTGTCCTTCTTTTTCCATCTCCGCAATTGCTTCTTCCGGGCTCAGTTCAAACCGCTCCAGCGGAAGATCCTGCTTGATGATTTTCTGCATTTCAGCCTCAATGGCGGAAAGATCTTCCGGCGTCAGCGTACGGGAAAGATCGAAGTCATAGTAGAAGCCGTTCTCAATCGCCGGGCCGATGGCGAACTTGGTTTCAGGAAACAGCTTTTTGACCGCCTGCGCCATGATGTGGGAAGTGGTGTGCCAGTAAACCTGTTTGCCCTCCGCATCGTCAAAGGTCAGGATCTCCAAATTGCAGTCCTTCTGCAACGGCGTGCGCAGATCCGCTACCTTTCCGTCGATCTTTCCGGCACATGCAGCCTTGGAAAGTCCTGCGCCGATTGATTTTGCCACTTCTGCGACCGTTGTCCCATTTTCATAGTCCCGGATTCCATCTTTTAAATGAATATGAATCATGTCATTCACTCCTTAAATTGAAAATAAAAAAGCCACACCCCAAAACATGGGGCGTGGCTTTTCAGCTCGCGGTTCCACCCAATTGCGGCAAAAGTAATACTTTTACCCTCATTGTAGCCCGATAACGGCGGCTGCCGGCGCACCTTTCGCATTTCTGCCTCGGCACACACTCAGAGGCGGTAGCATCTGCCACTCCGCTGCACGCGCTTTCAGCTTAATAACGCATGTTCTCTGAAACGGAACCCTGGCATAGTTTCCTCATCAACGCTTTGCAATACTTTTTACATTTTGAAAGAATCACTTTACGGCCCGTAAAGAATTTTCATTATCATAGCACCTCCTTTTAGAAATGTCAAGAGAAAAAACGGGCCGTGCGAAATTTTGCCTTTTTTCCGCGAATGGGCCGCAGAGCAGTATTTCTCCGCAAATTTCTTGACAGACCGGCATGAAAAGTAATACAATTATTTTTATGATGCAATATTTTGCATGGATGGGATAACGCACCCACCACAACCATTTTTTGTAATAATTTTTTCATAAAATTTTTAAAACAATGTAAGGAAAAGGAGGTGCCAACATTTGACTGTCAGGATTGTAACCTGCATCATCATAACCGCTGTTTTTGCAGTGGCTGCGGCGGTCATCGGGTTTCTCGCAGGAGTGGCCCACCGGAAAAAAACCGCCGAATATACCATCGGCTCCGCTGAACAGGAAGCGAAACGGATCGTAAGCGACGCCATCAAAACGGCAGAGGCGAAGAAAAAAGAAACGATTCTGGAGGGAAAGGACGAAGTCCATCGTCAGCGGTCAGAAGCCGAACGGGAGCTGAACGACAGGCGGAAAGAAGTCCAGCGGCAGGAACGGCGGATTCAGCAAAAAGAAGAAAATCTTGATAAAAAGACCGAAAGTCTGGAAGCCAAAGATGAGATTCTAAACAATAAAATCAAGAATGCGGACGAGAAGCTGAACAAGGCGGAATCGCTGAAAAAGAATCAGTTTGAATTGCTTGAGCGCATTTCCGGTTTTACCAAGGATCAGGCGAAGGATTACCTGCTAAACAACCTCGAAAATGAACTGACCCACGAAAAGGCTGTCAAACTGATGGAATTTGAACAGCAGACGCGGGAGGAGTCCGACAAAACCGCAAGGGAAATCATCTCCACCGCTATTCAGCGCTGTGCCGCAGATCATGTGGCGGAAGCCACTATTTCCGTTGTGCCGCTGCCGAATGACGAAATGAAGGGCCGGATCATCGGCCGCGAAGGAAGGAACATCCGCGCGATTGAAACCATGACCGGAGTGGATCTGATCATTGACGACACGCCGGAGGCGATCACACTTTCCTGTTTTGAGCCCGTGCGCCGCGAGGTGGCACGGATCGCTCTGGAGCACCTGATTGCAGACGGAAGGATTCATCCCGCAAGGATTGAGGAGACCATTGAAAAGGCCCGCCGCGAGGTGGACGCCACCATTAAACAGGAGGGCGAGCACGCTGTTATTGAAGCCGGGGTCAACGGAATTCACCCCGAGCTGATCAAACTGCTGGGACGGTTGCGTTACCGCACCAGCTACGGTCAGAATGTTTTGGATCATTCCCTTGAAGTTTCCTACCTCGCCGGCATGATGGCAAGCGAACTGGGGCTGGACCCAACCATCGCACGCAGAGCCGGCCTCCTGCATGATATTGGAAAAGCACTAGATCATGAAATTGAAGGTTCCCATGTCGACATCGGCGTCGAGATGGCTCAAAAATATAAGGAAAGCGACGCGGTGGTACACGCGATACAGGCTCACCATAACGACGTGGAACCGAAGACGATTGCAGCCTGTCTGGTTCAGGCTGCCGACGCGATCAGCGCGGCACGCCCGGGAGCGAGGCGTGAAAATCTCGAAAACTATATCAAGCGCCTAGAAAAGCTAGAGGCCGTCGCTTCTTCTTTTGATGGGGTGGATCACAGCTACGCGATTCAGGCTGGCCGCGAAATTCGCATTATGGTAAAACCCGAAGCCATCAGCGATGATAAAATGGTCCTTCTGGCACGGGATATCTGCAAAAAGATTGAAAGCGATGTGGAGTACCCCGGTCAGATCAAAGTTACCATCATCCGTGAAAGCAGAGCGATCGAATACGCGAAGTAAATGTCTGCATCCAGCCGCGCTTTCCGATTCAGGCGGCTAAAGGGGGCATATTTTCCGCGGCACGGAGGAAAACTGAATGGGGGAGCAGATGTTCTGTTCCCCCATTTTATTCTTGTTTTTCACCAAAGGGGGAAATCAACATGAACATTTTGGCACTCGGCGATGTTGTCGGCAGCATCGGATGCCGTTTTTTAAGAAAGCATCTGCACGCCATTAAAGAGCTTAAAGGAATTGACCTGGTCATCGCCAACGGAGAAAATTCCGCCGACGGCAACGGCCTGACCCCCACGTCCGCCAGGTACCTGTTCGACAGCGGAGTGGACGTCGTCACTTCGGGAAACCACAGCTTCCGCCGCAGGGAAAGCTATGAAATGTACGATTCCTGCCCCGCTCTGCTGCGTCCGGCCAACTTTCCGTCCGCCGCGCCCGGCAAGGGGTTTGAGGTCATTGACCTCGGCCGAATCCAGATCGGCGTGCTGAACCTGATTGGCGTCGTCTACATGGAAAGCATGGAGTCCCCGTTCGACACAGCCGACCGGATTCTCTCCGCAGGGGTCCCGAAAATCACGCTGGTGGACTTTCACGCGGAAGCCACCGGGGAAAAACGCTCTCTGGCCTATTACCTGGACGGGCGCGTCTCCGCCGTCTTCGGAACACACACCCATGTGCAGACCGCCGACGAAATGATCCTTCCGGGCGGAACGGGTTATCTTTCCGACCTGGGTATGACCGGGCCCATTCAGTCGGTGCTGGGGGTCAAACCGGAACTGGTCATCCGTAAGATGAGGACCAAAATGCCGGTCCGCTTTGACTTGGCAAGTGGAGACTGCCATCTTGACGGCGCGGTTTTTTCCATTGATGAAAAATCCGGAAAAACCACTTCAATTGAACGGATCCAAGTCTTATAACGAAAGATTTAGCTAATTTGCTCTCTAATTTTATATTTTGAAATTATTTTTTATGAAATGTCTTGCCAAAACTGTTTTTCCGATTTATGATGTTAGTATCAAATAAGTTGGGGGATAGCTTATGGAAATCTTAAAAGTGTCGTCCAAATCGGCGCCCAATGCCGTTGCCGGCGCGGTTGCAGGTGTGATCCGAGAATCCGGCGCGGTCGAAATTCAGGCTGTCGGCGCCGGCGCTACCAATCAGGCTATTAAAGCCATAGCTATCGCGCGCGGCTACCTTGCACCGTCGGGAATTGACGCAGTCTGCACACCCGCTTTCGCCAGCGTCATCATTGATGGAGAAGAGCGAACCGCAATCAAACTCATCGTGGACCCCCGGTAAACAGTGCCAATATCCTCACGTTAAGTGGGGATATTTTCATTCATGGCTTCCTCCCCCGCCTCCGTTTTAAAGATTGAATCCACTGGCAGTGTATGGTATAATATGCGGGACGGATCCGGTTTACACCGGACCCAAACTGCTGTTTGAATTGAGGGAGTGCTGATAAAGTGATTAATGGAATTGATTTGAAAAATGCCATCATATCCGGTGCCAATAATATAGTCCGCTATAAAACACAAATTGATGAACTCAACATTTTTCCGGTTCCGGACGGGGACACTGGAACCAATATGTCGATGACCATTGGTTCCAGTGCAGCGGAACTTGCGAAAACCGATTCCAATTCTGCCGGTGAAATCGCAAAGATTGCTTCCAGCGCTCTTCTCCGCGGTGCCCGGGGCAATTCCGGAGTCATTCTTTCCCTTCTGTTCCGCGGATTTGCAAAAGGTGTGGAAGGAATGGAGGAACTCGGCGGCTCCGACCTGGTTGCAGCGCTCGGCGTCGGGGTAGAAGCCGCTTACAAAGCGGTTATGAAACCGACGGAGGGAACGATTTTGACCGTCGCGCGGGTCGGCTGTGAAGCTGGCAAAACGGCCGCGCTGGACAACGACGATCCCATCGTTGTGTGGGAAGCTGTCTGCAAGGGCGCAAACGAAGCGCTCGAAAAGACGCCGGAACTTCTCCCCGTGCTGAAGCGGGCGGGCGTGGTCGACGCCGGCGGCAAAGGCCTGTGCTATATTTTTGAGGGAATGCTAAGCGTTTTCCGCGATCATACCATTATTTCCAGCGAAACCGAGGAATCGGAGAGCGGCTCTGAGGGCGGCAAAGCACAGGAAGATGATTTTTTCCGCAACGCGGCCGCCGAATTTGACACGGTTATCAACTTCACCTACTGTACGCAGTTCATGGTCGGGCGCTCCCAAGACTGCAAAAAGGACCCGCAGGAACTGCGGGCTTTTTTGGAAACGATCGGCGACTGCGTCCTGGTCGTGAACGACGAAGAAGTTATCAAGGTACATGTGCATACGGAAAATCCTGGCAAAGCGCTGGAAGCCGGCCTAGAATACGGCCAACTTTTAACGGTTAAGATCGACAACATGAAAGAGCAGCACCGGCAAAATGCGGAGAAAAACGAAGCAGCCAAAGAAAAAGCCCCCGCTCCCCCGGAACCGCAGGAGCCGAAAGAAGAAGTCGGCTTTGTTGCGGTTGCAGCGGGAGACGGTTTAAAAACGCTGTTTACGGATCTCGGCTGCGCGCAGGTTGTCAGCGGGGGCCAGACCATGAACCCCAGCACTGAAAATCTGATGGAGGCCGTCCTCGCCACACCGGCCAAAACCGTCATTATCCTGCCAAACAACAAAAACATCGTTATGGCGGCGGAGCAGACGATTCCCCTGGTGAAAGACCGTAAGGTGATCGTGCTGCCGACCCGCACCATCCCGCAGGGGCTTTCCGCCCTGCTGGCCTACAATCCGGATGCAAGCGTCGAAGTTAACACCGTCGGTATGATGGAAGCCGCTTCCGGCGTTCAGACCGGCACAGTTACTTTTGCGGCGCGGGATTCCGAATTCGGCGGCAAGCGGATCCACGAGGGCGACACGCTGGGGCTGATCAACGGCAAGCTGATGCTGATCGAGAAGAATAAAGACGCCGTGCACGTCTGCACCAGACTGACTCGTTCTATGGTCAGCCGCGGCACTTCATTCATCACGTTGATCTACGGCGCGGATGTAACCGAAGAAATGGCCAATGAAGCGTGCAGCCGCATTAAAGCCAAGGTCAGCAAAGAGATTGAGATCACCCTGGTCAACGGCGGGCAGCCGATTTATTACTTCATCGTTTCCGTAGAATAAGCGCCATGTCCGCCTGGAAAAACAAAAGAACGGTTTGCAGGTGGTAAAATGGCCAGTTTATACAGGCAGGAAATTCAAACCCTGAAAGGCGTCGGCAAACGGCGCGCCGAGTTCTTCCGAAAACTCGGCGTGCCGTCGGTCGGCGCTTTGCTGCGTCTGTACCCCCGCGCCTATGAAGACCTGAGCCGTTCCTGCTCCATCCGCACGGCTCCGCTTGACACCGTCTGCGCCGTGCGCGCGACCGTTGAACAGGCACCCAGAGAAGCGCGCATTCGCGGAGGGATGACCCTTTACAAAGCGCGCGCCGATGACGGCGAAACCAGCATGGAACTAACCTTCTTCAACAATCGTTATGTGATGAATCTGCTCCGACGGGGGGAAGAATATCTCTTTTACGGCAAAATCACCGCCAAATACCGCAAACGGGAAATGGTAGCGCCGGAGTTTTACCCCGTTGCTTCCTGCCCGCCGATCCTGCCCGTTTACCGAACCACCAGCGGGCTTTCCAGCCGCATGATCGGCAATGCGGTGCGCGAGGCACTCCGGCTGCTCCCAGAACCGATGCGGGACCCGATTCCCCAGCTCCTGCGCGAAAGGGAGTCCCTCTGCGGGCTGGATTTCGCCCTGCGGAACATCCATTTTCCCGCCGACCCGGAATCCCTGAAGCTTGCCCGCGCACGGCTGATTTTCGAAGAGCTGCTCGTGCTGCAGCTCGGGCTTTTAAAGCTGCGCGGCCGCAGCCGCTCCCAAAGCCGTTTTCAGCTTCAAAGCGACCGGGCCGATGAGTTTTATCGTCTTCTTCCGTTTACGCCCACAGCGGCCCAGAAAAGGGCGGTACGGGAGGCCATGGCGGACATGCGCGGCGGCTTCCCGATGAACCGGCTGATCCAGGGGGACGTCGGCTCCGGCAAGACGGCCGTCGCGGCGGCTCTCTGCCATTCCGCCGTGAAAAACGGCATGCAGGCGGCGCTGATGGCTCCGACGGAAATCCTTGCGCGGCAGCATCTGCAAACTTTTACGTCTCTGCTGGCTCCGGCGGGCATCCGGGTTGCCCTCTTGACCGGTTCCCTGCCGGCTGCCGAAAGGCGCAGGCTGTGCGGTGCCCTCGCCGCCGGAGAAATCGACCTGCTGATCGGCACCCATGCGCTGATTTCGGAAGATGTCAAATTTCAGCGGCTCGGTCTTGTCATTACGGATGAACAGCACCGGTTCGGGGTAGCCCAGCGGGCGGCGCTTGCCGCCAAAGGAGACCGTCCCCACATGCTGGTGATGAGCGCTACGCCGATTCCGCGCACGCTTGCCCTGATGATTTATGGAGATCTGGACCTTTCCGTTCTCGACGAGATGCCGCCCGGCCGGCAGAAAACCTCAACCTATGCCGTGACGCCGGCATACCGGCCGCGGGTGTTTGCCTTCCTTCGCAGCCAGGTACACAAAAAGCGGCAGTGCTATATCATCTGCCCAATGATCGATGAAAGCGGCAGCGACATGGCCAGTGTGAAGGTCTATGCCCAACAGCTGAAAAGCAAATGGCTGCCGGATTGCCGAATCGGCACGCTGCACGGAAAAATGAAGGCAAAAGAAAAAGAGGCGGTGATGGACTTATTCGCGGAGGGAAAAATCGATGTCCTGGTTTCCACCACCGTAGTGGAAGTCGGCGTGGACGTACCGAACGCAACCGTCATGCTGATTGAAAACGCGGAACGGTACGGCCTTTCCCAGCTGCACCAGCTTCGCGGGCGCATCGGCCGCGGGACACAGGCTTCCACCTGCATCCTGATCTCCGACTCGCGAAGCGGAGAAGCGGCCGCCCGCCTGAAAATTCTCTGCACCACTTCCGACGGGTTCCGCATTGCGGACGAGGATTTAAAGCTGCGGGGCCCCGGGGACTTCTTCGGCAACCGGCAGCATGGGCTCCCCGCTTTAAAAATTGCGGATATGATGGCGGACATGGCGCCCCTGCAAAGGGCCCAGGCGGCCGCTAAGGCTCTGTTTTCTCAAGACCCGGATCTGTCTCTGCCAAAACACAAGGGGCTGCGGGCCGAAGTGCGGCAGCTCTTTCAAAACTGGACGGATTAGTCGTAAGGGCAGTTCCTTGGAACTGCCCTTACGACTTTTAGCTATTACAGCATTTCCAGTTAATAATGCAATTGGTTTGTGTCCATCCCCCCGCCTTCGGCGGGGGGATGGACAATCTTACCTCGCGATCTGAAAATGGAATTGCTGTAGGATTACTTCACATCAGGCAGAAGCTGATTGTCATACTGAGATACCGCCCAATCGCCGGGACTTTCCTTTTTGACCGTAATGGATTCCGTGCGCTGAGAAGTTTTTCCGGAGGAATCCCTCATTTGATACTGAATCCGGTACTGAACGGCATTTGCGGTCTGGTGAATCGGAATCACCGAAGAGCTGATGACCGACGTGCCGGAAGATCCGATGACCCAGTTTTGCTTTTGCAGGAGATCGGCTTCCGAGTTGGTCTGCAATTCGGGGGAAAGGCAGGCATAACGGTAGGCCCCGTTATGCTCTTTCAGCGCTTCCGTCCACCACTGGGCGGTTCCTTCGGCCGTTCTGTTCGGCAACCATGCGGGAGCCGCCCATTCCCAGTCTTTGTACTGGCCTATGGAATCCGACAAATCCGGGCATCCCAGGTCCAGATCTTCGTGGCGGACCACAAACCAGTTCTGTCCCGACTGCTTGACTGTGATGGTTTCGGAACCTTTATATTTGGCCCGGGTCGAATCGGTAAACAGATAATTGATTTGGTATTCCGTTCCGGCGGCCGTTTCCTCCTTCTTCTGAACCGTGTAGCTGGCCACCCAGGGACTGGAACCGCCGACCACAAAGTGGAAATCCTTATAGTTCTGAAAGTCTTTTTTCTTTAAGTCATCGCTCAGGATGGCAAAGCGCGCCGCTCCGTTCCGCTGCGCCAGCGTATCCGCCCAATACTCTGCCACTTCTTCCCCGGTCTTCGGCATGACGGTGCTTTGCGCGAGGACCGCGGCCGGATTGGAACTGACATTTTGCGCCGAAGCCTGCTTTGCGCCGGTCAGGCCGGTCAGACCTATCAAAGCAACCAGCAGAACCGATAGAATCATTTTTTTGCGGGAAGCGGATTTTTGAAAATTCGCGATCATCAGAATTCTCCTTTTCAGTTGTTTTTGATTGATTTTTGTCACCATGCCCACGCTGACCGGCGGCCTGGAAGGAAGCCTCAGTTCCAGCAGATGGAGGAGCAAATGCCCATAGCTGTTCTGTTCCCCTTCGTAAAGGTGAGAAAGGACCGTTGCGTCACAGGCATTTTCTCCGTCCTGCCGCATCCGATAAAAGGCATACCAGACGAGCGGATGGAACCAATAAACGGCTTTGAGCAGTGTGGTCACCCAAAGGACGGGAAGATCCTTCCGCTTGTAATGTGCCATCTCATGAAGCAGAACCTCTTTCAGCTCCGTTTCGCTGAGCCGGCCTTCAAGTTGCACGGGGAGCAGAATCCGCGGGTGCAGAATTCCGCACAGGGACGGCGTCCCGACTGCCTCGGACCAGCAGACCGGCAGGTCGGCGGAAAGGGAAAGCAGGGACCGGCATTCTTCGGAAAGCCGCCGGATCTGCAGATCCGCCGCGGGAACGGTATTTTTGAATTGTCTTTGAAAGCGCCGGTTCAGAAACAGTATTTTCGCAAGGCAAAAAAGCACGCCGGCCAGCCATACGGCGGCTAACCCCGATTCAAGGGGCGAAGCGGAAACGCCCGTTTCGGTACTTTTGCCGCTGCTTTGGAAAATCGGTTTGACAGGCTGCGTTTTCTTTTGTCCGGTTTCAGCCGAACGGCCGGCCGTTTTCTGGACACGGGAGCCTGAATTCAGGGAAGAAGAGGTCCCGCCTTCGAGCAAATTCACCGCCGGTGAGATGAGATTCAGCGCGCTTGCGGGGCTTTGCGGCGCATAGGGAACGAGAAGCCGGAGAATCAGAAGAAACCAGATGCCGTAATGAAAGGCCGCGCTTAGCCGGCGGCCGAATATTTTTTTCACGGTCAGAATCAGAGCAATCAGTACGCAGCCCGGTACGGCCGCCGCCAGAACCCACCGGAAAATCAGCGTCAGTGCCCGCATGGCCCTTCCTTCTTTCCGCCGCGGCCGTTTTGGTCTAGAATTTTTTTCAGATCATCAATCTCTTCCGAGGAAAGGCTTCCCTCTTCGACAATATTGGCCAGCATCAGGCTCAGGGAACCGTCGTAAACCCGCTGCAAAAAAGATTTTCGCTCTTCCCTCTGATATCGTCTCTGGGAAACGAGCGGAATACAAAGATTTGGGGAAACTGTTTTGTCAATTCGGAGCATCTCCTTTTTCGCCAGGCGGTTGATCAGGGTGTAAATGGTGTTGTCTTTCCATCCTGTCACGGGTTTCAGCCGTCTGACAACTTCAGCGGAAGAAACGGTGCCGCTTTCCCAGATAACCTTCATGACTTTCCATTCGGACTCGGAAATTTTCACTTTATGATTTGACTGTGCCATAGGAACCACCTCATTCTACAAGTGTAGATGATCTAATGCATTCATACTACATCTGTAGAGCTTCCGAGTCAATGAGAATAACAAAACTGTAACGGTTTCTTTTTCACCTGATCTTTCTGAATTCTTCGCAGGCTGCGATAGGTTTTCTTTCTCTGCTGCGAATTGTTAGATGAGCGCGCTTAAAAAACAGGAACAGTTGGAAAGGAGAAAACATGTTTGATGTCCATCAAATCAACAGCGACAACTTTATCGGGCGGCTGAAAGCCCGGGACGAGAAGGCGCTGGAGTATGTGATTGACTCTTATGGGGGCATGATACAGTCCATCGTACATCGACGACTCTCTGCTTTTTCGGAGCAGTGGGATGACTGTGAAAATGAGATTCTTCTCGCCGTCTGGAACGAAATCGGCCACTTTGACCCTACAAAAAGCAGCTTTAAATCCTGGCTGGCGGCGGTCTGCCGCTACAAGGCGATTGACTGCCTGCGCCGGTCTGCGAAGTATCAAACCGAGCTGCCCTTCCCGGCAGACAAGGAGAACGCTCCGCTTGCCGACGGCCCTGAAACCGCCTGTGAGGTTCGGGAAGCGGTTCAGGATTTGCTCAAAGATTTGCCGGAAGAGGAACAGAAGCTGTTCTGGGACTGTTATGTCCGGCAGGAATCCACCGAACAGCTTGCACGGGACCGGAAGATCAGAGTATCCGCTCTGTACAACCGCCTGTCCCGCGGAAAAAAGAAACTGAGGCAGAGCCATATAAGGGAGGTTAAGCCATTATGAAAAGCATTTACGATTTATTAAACGATGTCCACAGCAATGCCATAGACGAGGAAAATCCGCCGCTGAGCCGTGCGGAAAGGGCAAAGATGAAGCGGAATTTCCGGCAGTCGGTTGGGTCAGCCAAAAGATCGACCGCCCGCTGGACGGCCGTCGCAGCCTGTGCGGTCTGTCTGATCGGGTTTTCACAGACAGCTTTTGCCAAGACCGCGATCAACGGAATCCTCCAGAAAATCAATCTGGGACACAATGTTATCATCCAGGAGGACCCGAACGCAACGCCGGCAAAGCCAAAGATCTATGATAAAAACGGCAACCTGATCACCAACATACCAAAGGGTAAGAGTATCACCATCTACGACGCCAACGGAAAGGAACTCGGCACAATGTCCAACGGGGACAAGAGCGACAACCGCGTCACTGAAAAGGACCTGAGCAAAGCGGTGCAAAAGCTTTCCTTCAAACCTCTCCTGCCCGCGGCAGTCCCTTCCGGTTATTCCTTCGACTGCGTGAAGTTATATCCGGATGACAAAGGAAAAATCGACGGCGATTACGCCGACTTCTATTACACCAACGGCAGCAAAAAAATTTTTGTGCAGGAAAGGCGGAACACGCAGGCAACAGCCACGGAAACCGGCGGCACAGCGGTAAAGGTGCTGGATATCAACGGGCATAAAGCCGCCCTGGTCGACGGGGATACGCTCGAATGGGAGACAAACGATGCCAGCGTCTATATCACTACCCAGAAAAATCTTTCCGAAGAGCAGTTGATCTCTTTCGCAAAGTCTTTTCAGGTATCTAAATAAGAAAATCGGCCAAAAACTGCGGCCCGTTTCAGGGCAGCAAAAAGGCTCCGTTTTCCACAGCAGGCGGAAGACGGAGCCACTTTTATTTTTTAAAATGATGTTTGGAAGGAGTTTCCCAGGCCGGAAGGATCTGCTGAAACAGTGCATAATCTTTAAAGGTAACCTTGCGGTCGATATGCAAAGAGCCAAAGAACCACTTTTCATAGTGGATTTGCTTTGTAATCTGCTCGAAGAACGCTTCCAGCTGGTTTTTCCACTCATTGTGCGGCTCCACCAGGTCGGAGCAAACTTTGGGCGGCGGAGAGTGGGTGACAATATAGTCTACCTGCCTTCCGGCAGCCTTCAGATTATCGGCGCCCTCCCGCATCTCTTCCAGGGTTGGCATTTCCCGCGCCCACCATTTTCCGGCCGCCATGCGGTACTGTTTTTCAGAGCTTTCTCCGCCTCCGAAGGTGAAAATTTTCTTCCCCTCTATTTCATAAATCTGGCCGCGCAGCAAATAATACAGGTTTCCGCTGATCTGCCTGGCTTTTCCGCCGTTCCACTGCGAAACCGGGTACTGTTCAAGCAGGTCAAAATTTTCATGCGTGCCGTCCACAAACAGAATCTGATATTTCTTTTTGCCCAGTTTTTTTAAAATCTTATCCTCTGCCGGTCCTCCATCCCAGATAAATCCAAAGTCTCCACAGACAATCAGTGTATCCCCCGCCTTCAGCCTACGCACCTGAGCAGAGTCAAAACGGTCCAGCTCCCCATGTGTGTCGGCGGTCAGATAAATCATATTTGCTTTCCCCCATTAAGCCCGATTCCGAAGGTTCCCTGCAAATTCATTCTATGAAGCGTTTTTGTCAGATAATCCTTTATCTTTTCGGAAATGGCTGGTATACTTATAGAAAGATTTTCTGAAACGAAGCGCCGACTTCTCGTCGTCGGCTTTATTATCATATCACATCGGAGGCAAAATTTCCATGAAAAAAAAGCTAGCATCCCTGTTTTCCATTCTGGTTGTCTGCTGCGTCCTTTTAACCGCCGCGCCAGCCCACGCCGCTAATTATTCCATTGGTTTCACCCCGGCCTGTTCGGCGATTGAACTGGTCAATCTGGACACCGGCACCGTCGTTTACCAGAAAAATGCAAACACCCGAAGGGAGCCGGCTTCCCTGACCAAGATTATGACCTATGTGGTGGTCAGCAAGCATGTGAAAGACTTGCAGGGCACCCAGGTCACCGTTTCGAAAAGAGTGATCGACCAGTTGCTGGGCACGGGCAGTTCCATGTCAAACATCAAGATCGGCGATGTGATGACGGTCTATCAGCTTTTAAACTGCATGATGGTCCCCTCCGGAAACGATGCGGCAATGGTGCTGGCAGATTACGTCGGCGGCGGAAGTATAGACAAATTTGTGGCAATGATGAACCAGGAAGCCAAGGCGCTGGGATGTACGGGGACCCACTTTGTCAATCCGCACGGCCTGCACAATAACGACCACTATACGACAGCCGCCGACCTGGTAAAGATCGCGCGCTGCGCCATGAGCCTGCCCTATTTCATGCAGGTTTGCTCCCAGACGAGGTATTCTTACACCCCTGTCGGCGGCCCGGATGCAGACAAGAAAATGCCGACCCTTTCCACGACGAATCTGCTCATCGACAAAAACGCACGGGGCGGAAAATACTATTATCAGTTTGCAAGGGGAATTAAAACCGGTCATACGGACCAGGCGGGTTATTGCCTGGTTTCGACTGCCTCCGCCTACGGCTACACCTACCTCTGCGTGACGCTCGGAGCCCCTTCGGTTTCTTCCAACGGCAAAGCGACAACCACGCGTGGAGAAATGACGGACAGCGCCAGTCTCTACCGCTGGGCTCTGAGAAATCTACAGTTGAAAAAAGTTGTCGGAACCGATCAGTCCCTCGGAGAGGTCAAGCTGAACTACGCCTGGCACAAGGACAGCCTGCTGCTGACCGCTGGAAAAAGCTATTCCGCAATCCTGCCGAAAGACGTTTCCGCCAGCAGCATCATCATTGACAAAACGATTCCGGATCATGTGGATGCGCCCGTGAAAAAGGGGCAGACCGTCGGCAAGGCGACCCTGAAATACGCCGGTCAAACTCTAGCCACCATTAACCTGGTCGCATCGGAGTCCGTGGAGCGAAGCGAGATGCTGCACACGGTCGATGTGATCAAATCCATCTTCACCTCCGTCTGGTTTTTGGTGATCGTCATCGTGATCGTTCTCCTTGTAGCAATCTATATTATTTTAACCTTAATTTACAACCGCAGAAGGAAAAATATGCGCAAGGTAAAAAAATACAGAAAAATGTAACTCCTGTCTTTGCCGTCGTTTAGGAAAAACAGGGTGTAAACCCAGGGTGAAAATTTTTAAAAAGAAAATCGCCTCAATGAAATCCAAAAAGATTTCATTGAGGCGATTAATTTACCAAAAAAGGAAAACGAAAGGAACTTACTTCAGTTCTACTTCCGCACCAACATCGGTGAGCTTTTTCTTCATGGTTTCCGCATCATTTTTGGAAACGCCCTCTTTAATCGCCTTCGGGGCGCTGTCAACCAAATCTTTTGCATCTTTCAGGCCAAGACCGGTGATTTCGCGGACCGCCTTGATTACCTGAATCTTTTGCTGACCAATGGACTTCAGGACAACATCAAATTCCGTCTTCTCTTCAGCAGGAGCAGCGGCAGCAGCCGGTGCAGCGGCAACAGCCACCGGAGCGGCGGCGGAAACACCAAATTCATCTTCTAAGGCCTTAACAAGCTCAGAGAGTTCAAGAACCGTCAGGGACTTTACATCTTCAACCAGCTTTGCAACTTTATCAGACATAAGAAAGGAACCTCCATATCAATATTTTTTTCAGGCAGTTTTCTGCTGTTTTTCGGCAATTGCATTCAGAGCAACCACCAAACCTTTGATCGTGCCGTTCAGCACGGTAACAAGACCGGTAATCGGCGCATTCAGGCCGCGCAGGACCTGAGCGACCAGCTGATCTTTCGGGGGTAGGGAAGCAAGGATATTAATCTCATCCACCGAAACGGATTTCCCATCGATAAAACCGGCCTTAATCTCAAAAGTATCGTTTTGATCAGCATACTTGGTAAGGATCTTGGCCGGCGCCACATAATCGTCAACATTAACGGCTAAAGCGGTCGGACCTTCCAGCACATCGTCCAGCCCTGTAATGCCCGCTTCCTTCAGCGCCAGACGTAAAAGCGTATTTTTTACCACTTTGTACTGGCTGCCGGATTCACGCATTTCCCTGCGGAGTTTTGTGTCGGCCTCCACCGTAATTCCCTTGTAATCGACAATCACGCCCGTGTGGGCTGTTTTCAAACTTTCAGAGAGCTTGGTCACAGCCTGCTTTTTCTCTTCCAGGATCTTTTCACTTGGCAAATAGACTCACCTCCATCTTGCTGCAAAAACTTCGGGGCACTACGCAAAAAGCCTTTTCCGCCGCCGCGGAAAAGGCTTTCAACACACAAATGCATCTGAACCTTATTCTCGGCAGGCTGAAAAACTCCAATTATGCATACTGCACCTACTGTCTTCGAATAAAAAACCCTATTGTTTTAGATTATTATATCAGAAAAATCAGGAAATGTCAATTGGAAATCAAGCGCCTAATTTGTTCGCATTGATCTTAATGCCAGGGCCCATCGTGGATGCAACGACGCAGGATTTAATATACTGCCCTTTCGCTGCTGCCGGTTTCGCCTTGACGATTGCGCCGAGCAGGGCATTAAAGTTTTCAACCAGTTTCTCTTTTCCGAAAGATATTTTGCCGATCACGCAGTGGATAATATTGGACTTGTCCAGCCGGTACTCAATTTTACCGGCTTTCGCTTCGGCGATAGCCTTGCCGACTTCCCTAGTCACCGTACCCGCCTTCGGGTTTGGCATCAGACCGCGGGGGCCGAGAATTTTACCGAGGCGCCCGACCTGGCCCATCATATCGGGTGTTGTGATCAGAACGTCAAAGTCCATCCAGTTTTCACTCTGAATTTTCTTGATATAGTCCTCTGCGCCTACATAATTGGCACCGGCTTCTTCGGCTTCCTTTGCCGAGTCGCCTTTGCACAGCGCAAGGACTTTCACCGCTTTGCCGGTTCCATTCGGAAGGACGATGGCGCCGCGGACCTGCTGATCCGCATGGCGGCTGTCCACGCCGAGCTTGACATGAACTTCAACGCTTTCGTCAAATTTAGCCGTCCCGGTCTTGACGCACAGGTCAAGAGCCTCTTCGGCATCATAAAGATTGGAATGGTCAATCAGCTTTACGCTGTTGTTGTATTTTTTTCCGTGTTTCATTGGTTTTCCTCCCTGTGAAGTGGTAAAATCGGATTCCTAGTTCCTCCCACCCGGGCTTCGGTTCAGTCCGCGACTTCCACGCCCATACTGCGCGCGGTTCCGGCGACCATACTCATAGCCGTCTCAATGGAAGCGGCATTCAGATCGGGCATTTTGGTCTCGGCGATTTTGCGGATCTGCTCACGGGTAATTTTAGCCACCTTGGTCTTGTTCGGCTCACCGGAAGCCTTTTCGATCCCGCAGGCTTTTTTGATCAGGACTGCGGCAGGCGGCGTTTTCGTAATAAACGTAAACGAACGATCAGCATAGACTGTGATGATCACCGGGATGATCATGCCGGCCTGACTTTTGGTCCGTTCATTAAATTCTTTTGTAAACGCCATGATATTGACGCCGTGCTGGCCAAGCGCAGGGCCAACCGGTGGTGCCGGCGTAGCTTTGCCAGCAGGTATTTGGAGCTTGATGAAGCCCGTAACCTTTTGAGCCATTTTTACTGCACCTCCAAAATTGTGGTCGATGGCGGAGCGGTCAAGCCGCTCCTCCCACAGGGGCGCTGCCCCTCATAACAGGCGGAAATTCCGCTTATTACCAAAATGAATCATTCCATTGCCTGAGCCTGGTTCAGCTCAAGCTCCACCGGGGTCTCGCGCCCAAACATAGAAACCGTCACGCGCACCCGGTTCTTTTCCTTGTCAACTTCTTCGACGACACCGACAAACCCTTCGAGAGGCCCGTCGATAATCTGAACGGAATCGCCAACCTCGTAGGAAACCTCAATCTCTTTTTTCTCGACACCAAGCCTTGCCACTTCCTCGTCGGTCAGAGGGATCGGCTTGGAAGAAGGACCCACAAACCCGGTGCAGCCGCGGATATTCCGCACCACATACCAGGACTCGTCGGTCAAAACCATTTTTACAAGGACATAGCCGGGGAAAATTTTCCGTTCCACTTCCCGTTTCTTGTCATCCTTGATCTCGGTGACGGTCTCGGTTGGGACCAGGATCTGTTGAATCAGGTCGTGAAGCTGCCGGTTTTCCACCGTCTTTTCAAGATTGGAGGCCACCTTGTTTTCATAGCCGGAGTAGGTATGGATCACATACCATTTTGCTTCTTCTGGCAAAGAAAACCCCTCCGCTTCTTCTCATTACTTTTCGACATTCCCGGTCAGCCTGCAACATTCATAATCAACCCGAGTAGGTTGACCAGCAGCGTATCCAGCCCGAAAACGAACAATCCAATTACGATAATGGTGGCCAGCACGACACCGGTGTTTCGAAACACCGACTGAGGAGTAGGCCAAACCATCTTCTTGGCTTCGCTCTTTGTCTCACGAAAAAATTTTGAAATACTTTTGCCCATTTTGGCAAAAATGTTTTCTTTCTTTCCGCTTTTATCGGCCATAGTTTTTTGTCCCTCCGTCCGGATTACTTCGTCTCTCTGTGAAGCGTGTGTTTCTTGCAGAATCTGCAGTATTTGCGCATCTCGAGCCTGTCCGGATCATTCTTTTTGTTCTTCATGGTATCATAGTTGCGCTGTTTACATTCTGTGCAGGCTAATGTAACCTTTGTTCTCATAACGGCACCTCCCGCTGTACGGAAAAAATTTTTGAGCCTCTTTGAAAAAGGACTCGGCCTCCCTCGCCGTAAACGGGCACAAAAAAATAGCCCCTTTATCGAGGTAGTGCTATTATAATACATTGTCGCTGTTCTGTCAAGTTTTTAGTCGCAATTTTTAATATTTTTACAAAATTTACAAGTTCTTACTTTTTGGCTTTCGCCGGCAGCCCGCCAAAAAGTCAGCGGTCCAGCAAAGTGTCCGCTCTCACTTTTTTCTTCTTTTTTTGCTTTTCCGGCTTAACTTTCTTCCCCTTCATCTTCAGAGCTGCCTTGTAACTTGGCAGCAGTTCTTCACTCAACTGGGAGCGCACGGTTTCGACGCCTTTCTCCCCTTTAAGCCCATCTAAAAGCACGATCGTGATGATAGAGCGCACATCCATGTCTCCCGAAACGTACATGTCGTTGAACAATTGACAGCAGCGCGTAACGCGGCTTTTTTCCGCCGGGTTATTGATGAGGGCGTTGATTTTCGGAAGCAGATGCTCCCTGGCAAATGTGACGGCGCGGAGATCGCCGTAGGTGGCTCTTTCCTCGTTCAGCTCTTCTTTCAGCTCCGGGAACACCCCGACAAAGCGGTTGAAAAAGAACAGCGGGTCCACGTTGTTGTCGTCGTCCTTCTTGCGCTTTTTGCGCGTCTTCATCGCCGCCGTCTGCTTTGGGCCTGTCAGAGTCTCTTCAAAATCTTCGACAATGCTCTTCGCCTGATCCGGGGTGTCGGTTTCCGGATCGTAAAGCCACATGGAAAGGTTTTTCCATGTGCCGTTCGGTTTTCCATCGTCCACACCGCAGGTCCGCAGGGAAAACCGCTTGTTATCCTCCTGGTACAGAACGCTGTAGGCGGCCGATTCGCCAAGGAACTGCGCCTCACGCTCTTTTTCTTTTGCCTCGGCTGCCTCGGCTTCCGTTCTGCGGTATCCCAGGCCGCTCAGCGCATTTTCTACCCCGCCGGCCACCATTTCAAATACTTTTCGATCCATCATAATGGTTTGCTCACTCCTGGCTGATTATCAACATTGTTGAAACATTCCGTTCCATTTTTTGTTCATAGGCAGTAATTATACTAAATTATACTACATAAACATTTTTTTGTCACCATACATTTTTACCGCCGGATATTTCCTGGAAGAAGCGATTGCGCGTGCTGCGGCGTTGTGCTATGATATGTATTTGTAGTATTCTGTATTGAATTCTGATTGAATCAAATTTTTTTCCTTGTAAAAAAGGCGCTCTCAGCCACTGCAAAAGCAGGTGCTGCAATGGAGGATGAAAGATGAATCGAAAAAAAATCGCCGTTCTGTTCGGGGGCCGTTCCCCGGAACACGAAGTGTCCCTCGCTTCCGCCTATTCCGTCTTAAACAATCTGTCAAACGAAAAATATGAAATTTACCGCATCGGAATCACCAAAGCGGGGCGGTGGTATCTTTACGACGGCCCGCTGAATGCGATTCCGGACGGCCGCTGGGAGCAAAGCCTCCAAAAGCGCCCCGCCTTTCTGTCACCCGACTGTGCCGCGGGCGGGATTCTTGTCTCGGAGAAAGACGGCCTGAAAATTCTGCCGGTCGACTGCGTTTTTCCCGTACTTCACGGCAAGAACGGGGAAGACGGAAGCATTCAAGGTCTTTTGCAGCTTTCCGGTCTTCCGTTCGTCGGCTGCGGAACCCTGAGTTCCGCCATCTGCATGGATAAAGCGGTCACGCATACGGTTCTGTCCGGCGTCGACATCAAACAGGCCTGCTACCTCTGGTTTTATTATCCGCGCTACCTGGAAAGCCCTGAAAAAATCCGCATTAAAATCGGTGCCCGGCTCGGTTACCCCGTCTTTGTCAAACCGGCGGGTTCCGGGTCCTCCGTCGGCATCAGCCGCGTGAACGGGGAAGAAGAGCTTGACGCCGCCATCCGGCTTGCCGCCACCGAAAGCGAGAAAATTCTTGTGGAAGAAGCCGTTTCCGGCCAGGAAGTCGAATGTGCGGTGCTGGGCAACGAAAAGCCGGAAGCCGCCTCCGCCGTCGGCGAAATTGCAGCTTCCGCCGCCTTTTATGATTACGATGATAAATACAAATCAGGAAAATCAAAATTATATATTCCCGCCCATCTGTCCGAAAAGGTTTCGCAGGAGCTGCGCTCCATCGCCGTTCGGGCCTACCGCATCCTGGGCTGCCGGGGGTTTGCCCGCGTTGATTTCTTTGTGCGCAACGGCACGGAGGTTCTTTTGAACGAGCTGAACACGATCCCCGGCTTTACCCCGATCAGCATGTACCCAAAGCTTTGGGAAGCTTCCGGGCTGCCGTATGGGGATCTGCTGGACCGGCTGATCGGCCTGGCTCTGGAATGAGCCGTCCGCCAGCAGCAGACAGCCTTGCAACCGGGAGTCAGACCGGAATTCTATCACGCTTAGGAGCTATGGAATGCAGGAAAATTACTTAATCTCGATCAAGGGCCGCCAGAAAGTCGACGATGAAACCGGAGAAGTGGAATTAACTACTTTCGGTTCCTACGTCCGCCGGGGCGACAGCCGATACATCGTCTATAAAGAGTACACTTCAGAGGATAAAAACAAAACGCGCACGTCCATTCTGAAAATAGACGGGGGTAACAGGGTGACGCTGATGCGGGGCGGCGAAGACAGCACCCGCCTGATTTTAGAGCGCGGTAAGCGCCATCTGTGCCAGTACGACACCGAATACGGCAACATGATGATCGGCGTCTTTACCAGCCGGGTGCAGTCCGAGCTGGACGATCTGGGCGGAAAGCTGGAAGTCAGCTACACGCTGGACATCAATTCGAGTTTATCAAGTCAAAATGAAATTTTCATCACCATCAAGGAGGCAAACAACAAGGATGTCGAAATTAGCGCTTCAGGCAACTGAACAACTGCAAGACGCCATTGGCGGCGCGCTGCGAAAGGCTGTGGAGAAGGGTTCCCTGCCCGAAGCTCCCCTGCCGGAGTTTTCCGTCGAGATCCCGGCGGATCCCGCGCACGGGGACTGGGCCACCAACGCCGCCATGGTCGGCGCGAAAAGCTTTCATATGCCCCCGCGCAAAATCGCGCAGGCAATCGCGGAGAACATTGATCTTGCCGGCACCTATTTCGACCATTCCGAGATTGCCGGTCCAGGCTTTCTAAATTTCTTTTACGAACCTAAATTCTACGTCGACGTGCTCAAGGACGTGATGGCCTGCGGCGACCGCTACGGCCGCAGCGACTTTGGAAAAAAGAAAAAAGTCATGGTGGAGTATGTCTCCGCCAATCCGACCGGCCCAATGCATATGGGCAATGCGCGCGGCGGCGCGCTGGGGGACTGCCTCGCCTCCGTACTGGATGCGGCCGGCTACGATGTTACACGCGAATTTTATGTCAATGATGCCGGGAACCAGATTGAAAAATTCGGCGCTTCGCTGGAGGTGCGTTACCTTCAGCTCTACCTTGGGGAAAACGCCGTGGAATTTCCGGAGGACGGCTACCATGGCGATGATATCCGTGTGCGCGCGCAGGAGTTTGCCGATTTAAACGGCGACCGCTATGTGAAAGCGCCCTCCGCCGAACGCAGAAAAGCGCTGGTGGACTTTGCCCTGCCGAAAAACATCGAAAAGATGAAAACCGATCTGGAGAAATACAGAATCCATTACGACGTCTGGTTCCGTGAAAGCACCCTTCACAGGGACGGCGAACTGCAGAAGGCCATCGAGCTTTTGAAAAGCCGCGGCATGACTTATGAAAAGGACGGAGCGCTGTGGTACCGCGCCACTGCGCGCGGCGCGGAAAAAGACGAGGTCCTGGTCCGGCAGAACGGGACCCCGACTTATTTTGCCGCGGATATCGCCTACCATCGGAACAAATTTGTCAAGCGCGGCTTCGACCGCGTGATCGACGTCTGGGGCGCCGATCACCATGGGCACGTTGCCCGTATGAAAGGCGCGATGGATGCGATCGGTCTGGATGGAAGCAAGCTGGACGTGATTCTGATTCAGCTGGTCCGCCTGGTGCGCGGCGGCGAAGTTGTGCGCATGAGCAAGCGCACCGGCAAAGCGATTGGTCTTGCCGACCTTCTGGAAGAAGTTCCCGTCGACGCAGCGCGGTTTTACTTCAATATGCGCGAAGCCACTTCCCAGATGGAATTTGATCTGGATCTTGCCGTCAAGCAGGATTCCCAGAATCCCGTCTATTATGTTCAGTACGCGCACGCGCGGATTTGCAGCATCCTGAAGAACCTTGCCGCAGAAGGGATCTTCCCCCGCGACTGCACCGACGAGGAACTGGCGCTTCTCAATTCTCAGGAGGAAATCGACCTGATCCGTCACATCGCCTCCTACACCGGTGAAATCATTGCCGCGGCGCAAGGCTATGACCCGGCGCGCATCACGCGGTACGTCGTCGAACTTGCGACGCGGTTCCATAAATTCTACAACGCGCGCAGGGTCAAGGGCGAAGCGGAGCCGCTTTCCGCCGCGCGGCTGTATCTGTGCCGCGCGACCGCCACGGTTCTGCGCAACGTTCTTTCCATGTTTAAAATCACGGCTCCGGAAAGCATGTGAGCCGCCTTAGAAATGCAGGTGTAAACAGAAATAATGGACTTTTTCGAGCCGCTTCCGTTCCTTTTGGATCCGATCCCCGATTTTCACGCTGCCGGGATGCCGGCAGGCGCGGAACCCGAACAGTGGATTGCAGAACACCCGGAACCCTGTGAAGACCTTTTACGCGGATTTCTACGGGCCGGCTGTCAGGCTTTGCGCGCTCCCACGCTTTGCGCCAGCCACTTTTGCCTGCCGAGCTGCCGCGATATTCCCGGACTGAACCGACGTCTTCTGCAAATTGCGAAGAACGCAGCGCAGCCCGGGATTCCTGTCGGCGGGGCGGTGGGTCCCAGCGGGCTGTTTGTACCGCCGCACGGGGAAACCGACTTCGACGATATCTACGAGGGATACCGGGAGCAGATCCGGGCACTGGCAAAAGCTAAGGCCGACTTTTTCATTTTGGACGGATTTCACGCTCTCGCCGATCTGCGGGCTGCGCTGCTTGCGGCACGCACCACCAAGCTCCCGGTGATCGTGCTGATGGCCGTTGACGCAACCGGCCGCACGATGACCGGCGGCAGTCTTTTGCCCGGCCTGATTACCCTGCAAGCCATGGGAGCGGACGCCGTCGGGCTCAGCTGCCCTGCGGAGCCCGGCCTGGCGGAACAATTCCGCCGGGCGTTGCAGCATGCCGCGGTTCCGTTTGCCGTCCGGCTGGAACCCGGCAACCTTTCCCCGCAGGAACTGACCGAGGCCGCCGAACCGTTTCTGAAAGCGGGCGTGCGGATTCTCGGGGCAGGGCGCGGAGCCGGCCCGGAGCATCTGAAGGCCCTGGCGATACGGCTGAAACCACTCGGCCCCCCAGAACTGCCGGAGGAACCGGACTGCGATGCCGCCGCGATCGAGCAGGAAGCCTTTTTCCTCGGCGACGATATTGTTCTCAGCGAGCCGATTCGCTGCACCACCTCCCTGGCCGACGACCTGATCGATCTGGAAGACGAGCAGGTCACCGCCGCTTTGGTCGATGTCGCCGAAATGGACGACGCCGTTCTTCTTGGGGCCGCCAGCGGCATGACCCGACTGCCGATAGCGGTCCATGCAGACAGCCCGACCATTCTGGATGCGGCGCTACGGTATTTTCAGGGCAGGCTGATCATTGATTCCGACTGCCAGATCGAGCGGGAATCTCTGGAACCGTTGGCCGCGAAATACGGTGCGATTATTTACTGACCGGATGCTCCGGCTTCTGCTCCGTTTCTTGCTCTCCGTCCCGCCGGTCATCCGGCTTCATCCATTCGTCCCAGCACAGAAACCCGAGGCAGAACGAGGCGATGCCGAAGAAACAGGCAATCACCCCGGCGGTCAGCGCCCAGTTGGTGATACCGAACGGCCCGATGACCATGGCGACCATGGCAAGGACGAGCCCGGCGTCGAAAAGCAGCATGGCAAGTCTTTCATCGCTCATTTAAATTTTCCTCCAGTCGATTGGATAAGTCTGCAAACTGCCCGAGAGAAAGCTGTTCCGCGCGCGCATTCGGCGGAATCCCGGCGCGCTGAAGGGCCAGAAGTACCTGGCCCTTTTCCAGTCCCAGCCCGGAAGAGACGGAATTCAGCACGGTTTTGCGCCGTTTGCCGAACGCCGCACGCACCAGCAAAAAAAAGGCCCTTTCGTCTTTGGCCCGCACAGACGGCTCCGGCAGCACGGTAAGCTGAATCACCGCCGAATCCACATTCGGGCGCGGATAGAAAGAGGTGCGGGGCACCTCAAACAGGATCTGCGGTTTGGCGTAATAGCTGACGGCTGCGCTCACGGCGCCGCAAGCACGGTTCCCCGGCGCCGCGCAGAAGCGCTGCGCCGCTTCCTTCTGTACCATGACCGTCAGGGAAGCAATCGGAAGGCGCTCTTCCAGAAAACGCATCAGCACGGGCGACGTGATGTAATAGGGCAGATTTGCGCAGACCATGGTCTTCATCCCGCCGAATTTTTCCCGCAGCAGCTTTGCCAGATCCAGTTTGAGGACATCGCCGCGGATAATTTCGACATTCCGGCAGCCAGCCAGCGTTTCCCCCAAAACGGGCAGGAGGCTTTCATCCAGTTCTACTGCGACGACCTTTCCCGCCTGTGCGGAAAGCTCTTTGGTCAGCACCCCGAAACCGGGACCGATCTCCAACACGCCCGTAGAGCGATCCGCACCGCACGCAAGCGCCATACGCGGGCAAACAGACGGATCGGTCAGGAAATTCTGGCCCAGGGACTTGGAAAAGCGAAAGCCATGCCGCTTCAGCACGCCCCGTATCACGATGAGATCCGTTAAGTCCATGATTTTTTTGCTCCTTTTATTTTCTATCCGTTAATGAGGACATGCTTTTATAAAATTTCCAATTCAACACACTTTAACTTCGTGGGAGGTCCTTTTATGAAGCGCACCGATAAGGCAAATTACTATCTCGATATCGCGGAAACCGTGCTGGAACGCGGCACCTGTCTCAGGCGCAATTTTGGCGCGATCATTGTCAAGAACGACGAGATCGTATCCACCGGATACACCGGCGCGCCGCGCGGGCGGAAAAACTGCATTGATCTCGGCATATGCGTCCGGAAATCGCTGAACGTTCCCCGCGGCGAACGGTATGAACTCTGCCGCTCCGTTCACGCGGAAATGAACGCCATCATCAGCGCTTCGCGCCGAGACATGATCGGCGCCACCCTGTACCTGGTCGGCCGGGAGGCGGCCTCCGGTGAATATGTTGCCAACCCGGCGCCCTGTTCCCTGTGCAAGCGGCTGATTATCAACGCCGGCATCACTCGCGTCGTGGCAAGGACCAGCTCTTCCGACTTCACCGTAACCGATGTTCAGGACTGGGTCAAAAGCGACGATTCCCTGACGGGAGAAGCCGGGTATTAAGGCCGGGACCGGATTTTGCCCGCGCGGCGCTTTTCGGCAGCCGCGCGGTTTTTTAATCCCTTTTCCCGGATTCTTTTTCCTTTTTGCACCCGTCCTCCCGACCGCCAAACGCGCGGTCCGCCGCCTCCCGGGCAAGGTTCACCAAGACCCGGCCGCTGTCACTTTCTTTTCTGCCGGAACGGGGGGGGATTTCCGCATAGGCTTCCACCGTCTTGGCGCGCATCCACAGCCCCGGCATCACCCGCAGAGAATACCCGCAGCCCGGCTCGGTCATCCAGTCGTAAAATTTGGCTCTCGGCAACCCGTAAGCCGCTAAGATGGACATGATCGCGCCGCCATGCGTGACGATAACCGCAGAGGGAATTTCGGAGCGGATCAGCCCTTCCACGATTTTCTCGAAAGCCGCGCAGACTCTCGCCGCAAAGGTTCCTCCGTCTTCCCCGTTCGGCGGCGTGACCGGCTCACCGCTTCCGGCGAGCCACCGGCGAAACCGATCGTCCTCCCGAGCAATCTCCGCCGCGGTCTTTCCCTCCCAGTCGCCGAAATCACATTCTCGCAGGTCTGAAACCAGAATCGGCTTGGATTCGGGATACAAAATGCCGATGGTATCTTTGCAGCGGCGCATCGGGCTGCAAAGATACACCTGCGCCTGCGGGTAAGAATAGTTTTTCTGCAGAGCACGGAGGTGTTCTGCGCCCCGCTGGGAAAGCGGCAGATCCGTGGAACCGATGTAACGGCCCTCTTCATTGCCCTCGGTGGTTCCGTGGCGGATCAGGTGAATGGTGTAGGATTTCATAGCGTACTCCTTTAATTCTTGCCGCCTTTGTCCAAGATACAGAGTATTTTCTGCTGGTCTGGCACAAAATCTAGCGGCTTTACATATTGTTATATTTATTGTATACTTTACTGTGCGTTTATTACAGGTTTCGACAGGGGATAGGCAAATGAACAAAAATTTTTCAAGAATTATCACGTTGCTGCGCAAGGAACGCGGCTACAGTCAAAAAAAAGCCGCGGGGGATCTCGGCGTTTCCCAAGCTCTGCTGTCCCATTATGAAAAAGGAATCCGGGAATGCGGCCTCGATTTTGTCGTCCGCGTGGCCGATTATTACCATGTGTCCTGCGATTACCTTCTGGGCCGAACTCCCCAGCGCAGCGGCGCGACCATCTCGGTGGAAGACCTCCCCGAACCGGACGCGGCCGGCAAGGAAAACGTCATGCACGGCAGTCTGCTGCCCGTTCTAAACAAGAAGCTGATTGCAAACTCACTCAACATTGTTTTCGGGATTCTGCAAAAATGCGGCAGCAAGGCGCTGACTACGGAATCTTCCGCTTACCTCAGCCTTGCGGTTTATAAAGTGTTCCGCCTATTGTACTCCGCCAATTCCAAAAATCCGCAGGGGCTTTTTTCAGTGCCCCAAAAGCTCGGTTCCGGCCGCTCCTCCGCAGCCCAGCATATTGCGTTTTCGAACGCAGAATGCCTGCTTTCCGGCGACAAAGTGGATTCTATGGAAGGCGTGGACAAGGACAGCCTACCCTCTCTTTCCCCGGAAAAGCTTTCCGCAGATTATCCCCTGTTTGCCTCCTCGCTCTACAACCTGATTCAGAACTCGGAAGTCCGAATGGGCGCAAAAAAACAGCCCAAGTAAAATTATAGCACGGCTCAGGTCGTTTGCAAATCCCAATCAGCCGGAGTGGAAGCACTCCGGCTGATTTTTTATTCTGAAAGCTCAGGGCTTGGCACGCAGGTTTGCAGAAAGCCCGCTCCCGATTCATCCCTCTTTCAAAAGGCTGCGGTACAGGCGGATATACTCATTCGCACTCCTTCCCCAGCTGAAATCACAGTGCATCGCGCGCTGCACCAGAATCTCCCATCCCTCGCGGTTCCGATAACCTTCCAAAGCGCGGCCAACCGCGTGGAACAGATCGCCGGCATCATAATTCTGAAAGGTGAAACCGTTGCCTTCCCCGTCCCCGCTGTCAGTCACAGAGTCCCTCAGGCCGCCGGTTTCCCTCACTACGGGAATTGTGCCGTAGCGCAGCGCAATCATCTGCGCAAGGCCGCAGGGTTCGCTTTTGGACGGCATCAGGAAAAGATCCGCCGCCGCATAGATTTTATGGGAAAGTTCCGGGACGAAGCCGAAGCAGGCGCAGACGCGGCCCGGAAACCGTTTCTGAAGTTCCCGGAAAAAGTTTTCGTACTCCCAGTCGCCGGAACCGAGGATCACGAACTGACAGTCTGTTGAATTGAGCAGATTGTCGATTGAACTGCGGACCAGATCCAGCCCTTTCTGAGCGACCAGGCGCGTCACCATTCCGAGCAGCGGCGTCTCCTCTGAAACCGCAAGGTTCAGCCGTTTTTGCAGCTCCGTCTTGTTCTTTCTCTTTTTTGAAGCATCTTCCGTGGAATAATCGGAATAGATATCCGGGTCGGTCTCCGGATTGTAAACCGCCGTATCAATCCCATTCAGAATTCCGCTCAGCTTCCACTTGCGCTCTTTCAGGATGCCGTCTAGTCCATAGGAATACCATGGATCCAGGATCTCGCCGGCATAGGTCGGGCTGACCGTTGTCACCCGGTTTGCGCACTCGATCCCTCCTTTGAGAAAGTTGATGCCATCACCGAACTGAATCAGCGGCAGAGTACTCTTCGGCAGCCCGAGAACATCCTCGAGGATCTCCTCCCCATATTTGCCCTGATACTGGATATTATGGATGGTCAGAATCGTTTTCATTCCCTGGAACCAGTCGCTGTTTGCATAAAATATGCTGTAGTAAACCGGCACCAGAGCGGTCTGCCAGTCGTTTGCGTGAAGGATATCCGGCTTAAAGTCTATGTAGGGCAGCATTTCCAGCACGGCGCGGGAAAAGAACGCAAAGCGCTCTGCATCGTCGTAGTGCCCATAAATTCCATGGCGTTTAAAATAGTACTGATTGTCGATCAGGTAATAGATCGTACCGCCGACATGCGTCTCAAAGACGCCGCAATACTGCCTTCTCCACGCGACCGGGACGGAAAGGCTGGTCAGAAACTTCATCCCGTCGCGCAGATCCTGCGGAATATCCTCATACAGCGGCATGACCACGCGGCAACCGATCAGGCGCAGCCGAAGCGCCTGGGGCAGCGAACCGGCAACTTCCGCCAGTCCGCCCGTGGAAGCAAACGGTTTTGCCTCGCTTGTGCAGTACAGCACCTTCATTCAAAATACCCCCTTACGTGAATGGTTCCCGTCATGCCCTCAAACGACGCTGCCCTTGCTGATAAAAATCGGATAGGATTCAAATCCCAGCAGGGAGCGGTCGTTTTGAATCAGAACGTCTTTATCTGTAATGACATATTTTAATCTGCATCCTGGAAGGATTCTTCCATCCTGCAAAATGACGCAGTTTTCCACGACGGCCCCCTTGCCGATGCGCACCCCGCGGAACAAAACGCTGTTGCGCACGGTTCCGTCGATCACACAGCCGTCGGCAATCAGCGAATTCGACGCTTCCGCTCCCAGGCCGTACCTGGCCGGCATGTCGTCACGCACCTTAGTGTAAATCGGGCGCTCCGGGTTAAACAGCTGCGCCCGCACATCCGGCTGCATCAGCTCCATGTTGGCCGAAAAATAGGAAAGCGGAGAACAGATAATCCTCGCATATCCGCTGAATCCATAGGAAAACATCCGCAGGGAACCGAGGTTTCTCTGAAGCAGGTCGCGCTCAAACCCGTAAAGGTTCCTGCTGACGCAGTCGTCCACCAGACGGATCAGGAGCTCGCGCTTTAAGAGGATCATGCCGATTCCAAAGCGGCATTTTCCCTCGGTCCGCGGGCTGATCAGCAAATCGGTAATGCGGCCTTCCGAATCGGCCGAAAGGACAATCGGCTTGCTCATCTTCTGCGGCAGAGCGCCGAAACGGCTGACCATCGTCACATCGGCTCCCTTTTGAAGATGGTAAGACACCAACTCGGAATAATCAACGTTGCAGACAACGTCGCTGTCTGTCATCAGGACCAGGTCTTCTTTCGAGTCGGACAGGAACCGCTTGATGGAGGCCAGCGACTCGATGCGGTTGTTCGGCATGCGCATGTTTCCAAACGGAGGCAGAATGTAAAGGCCCTCCCGCTTTCTCGAAAGATCCCACGCTTTGCCGGAGCCGAGATGATCCATCAGGGACTGGTATTTGCTTTTCGTGATGACGCCGACCTTGTTGATTCCGGAATTGACCATATTGGAAAGGGGAAAGTCAATCAGGCGGTACCTGCCGCCGAACGGCACGGAACCCATGGTTCTTGTTTCGGTCAGATCGCGGAGCCGCTCTTCATGGATGTTGGAAAAGATCAGCCCCAGCATATTATTCCCGCGCATGTTTTTCCGCCTCCTCCGCAAGCGTTTCGGAATCAATCATGGCTTTCGGCGCAATCACGGCTCCGGGCGGAATGGAACAGCCGTTCCCCACAACCGCCACTCCCCAGGCATCTTTATCGGCGATATCCTCCGGCCGCGCGCCGATCTTTGCCCCCCGGCCGATCACGCAGTCTTCGGCGACAATGGCGTACTGCACGACGGCCCCTTCCTCCACGCGGGTGTTCGGCATAATGATCGAGTCGCGCACCACCGCGCCCGGGGCAATGGTAACGCCGGAAAAGAGAACGGCAAAGTCGATCTCTCCATAGACGCTTCCGCCTTCCGCCACCAGCGAGTTCTGCACCTTGGCCTCCCCACCGATATAGTGGGGCGGCATGACGGGATTGCGGGTGTAAATTTTCCAGTCCTCCTCGTTCAGATCCAGCGGAACGTTCGGATCGAGCAAATCCATATTGGATTCCCACAGGCTGTCAATGGTCCCCACGTCTTTCCAGTAGCCCTCAAAGCGGTAGGCGAAAATGCGCTCCCCCGCTTTCAGCATGGCCGGAAGCACGTTCTTGCCGAAATCATTGGAAGAATGCGGGTCGGCCTCGTCCGCTTCCAGATAACTTCTGAGCTTGTTCCAGCTGAACACATAAATACCCATGGAGGCCTGATTATTTTTGGGGTGTTTCGGTTTCTCATCAAACTCATAGACAGACTCGTCCGAATTGGTGTTTAAAATTCCAAACCGGGAGGCTTCCTCCAGCGAAACCTCAATGGTCGCGATGGTGCAGTCCGCCTCCTTCTTCTTGTGGTAAGCAATCATCCGGGAATAGTCCATCTTGTAAATATGATCGCCAGAAAGAACAATGACATAGTCGGGATGGTAGCGTTCGATAAATGGGATATTCTGATAAATCGCATTGGCGGTACCCTTGTACCAGTCGGAACCGCGGCTGCGCTGAAACGGCGGCAGCACATGGACCCCTCCGTTCATACTATCCAAATCCCACGGCTGCCCGTTCCCAATATATTCATTCAGAATCAGAGGCTGGTACTGTGTGAGAACGCCGACGGTTTCAATTCCGGAATTGACACAGTTGGAAAGTGGAAAATCAATGATCCTGTACTTGCTGCCATAAGGGACTGCCGGCTTTGCCAGATTTTTTGTCAGCACTCCGAGCCTGCTGCCCTGGCCGCCCGCCAGCAGCATGGCCACGACCGGTTGTTTCGGCAACATATTATCTCTCCTTCCTTTTTTAGGCCTCTGTTTTACAAGTTCTGCCGCGCCCGCCGCCTTTTTTCGAACGGGACGGGCTCGGCCTGCGCCATCTGCATTTGAGGTAAATGACGGAAAGCGGAGGCAGGGTCAGGCTGATGGACTGTTCGCAGCCGTGCATCGGCACTTTCTCGCTTCGAATGGAGGAACCATTGCTGATGCCGCTGCCGCCATACTCGGCCGCATCGGAGGAAAACACCTCTTCATAGATTCCGTCATACGGTGCGCCGATACAGTAATTGTCCCGCCGCACCGGCTGAAAATTGCAGACCGCAATCAGTTCTCTGCCCGATTTGTCGATCCTCCGGAACGCAATGACGCTCTGGGTATAGTCGTCATTGGAAATCCAGGAAAACCCTTCCCAGGAAAAGTCTATTTCCCACAGCGCCGGCGTATTCAGGTAAAAGTGATTGAGGTCATGAAAAAATTTTTTCTGTTTGCTGTGCTGCTCGTAATCCAGCAACATCCAGTCAAGCTCTTTTCTGTAGTCCCATTCGCTGAACTGGCTGAATTCCGTTCCCATAAAAATCAGCTTTTTTCCCGGGTGCGCCATCATATAGCACAGAAATGCGCGCACTCCCGCGAATTTCTGCTCATACTCCCCCGGCATTTTGGAAATCAGCGAACGTTTTCCGTAAACCACTTCATCATGGGAAATCGGCAGGATAAAATTTTCAGAGAAGGCATAGAAAAACGAAAAGGTGAGATTGTCGTGGTTAAACGGCCGATAGACCGGGTCCAGCGCCATATAATGCAGCATATCGTTCATCCAGCCCATATTCCATTTATAGTTAAAACCCAGTCCCCCGGAGTAAGTCGGGCGGGAAACCATCGGCCAGGCGGTGGATTCCTCCGCGATCATCATCACATCTGGGAAACGGGCAAAAACGGTTTCGTTCAGTTTTTGCAGAAATGCAACGGCCTCCAGATTCTCTCTTCCGCCGTTCTGATTGGGGACCCATTCCCCTTCTTTGCGGCTGTAATCCAGGTAGAGCATTGAGGCGACGGCGTCCACCCGAATGCCGTCCACATGGTATTTCTCCAGCCAGAAAACCGCACTGGAAATCAAGAAGCTGACCACTTCCCTGCGCCCGTAATCAAAGACCAGTGTTCCCCACTCCTTATGCTCCCCTTTCCTCGGGTCCGCATATTCATAGCACGGTGTTCCGTCAAACCGCGCCAGCCCGAATTCATCCTTTGGGAAATGTGCCGGAACCCAGTCTATAATCACGCCGATCTTGTTCTCATGGCATTTTTCCACAAACCTCATGAGCTGTTTCGGTTCGCCATATCGGCAGGTCGGGGCGAAATATCCCGTCACCTGATACCCCCAGGAACCCTCATAGGGATATTCGGTGACCGGCAAAAGCTCCACATGCGTGTAACCCATCTCTTTCAGGTATGGTACAAGCTGATCCGCCAGTTCTTCATAGGTCAGGGAACTGCCGTCTTCGTGCCTTTTCCAAGACCCGGGATGAACCTCATAAATGTTGACCGGCTGGCTGTAATGCGGCTTTGCCGCTTTATGTCTGAACCAGGCGCGGTCTTTCCAGGGAAATCCTTCAATATCGTAATATTTGGAAGCTTTTCCTTCTCCGGCCTCAAAATGATAAGCATAAGGGTCACTTTTGTACAGCGTTCGGCCATCCGATGTGACAATACAGAATTTGTAAGCGTCAAACCGTTTCCACACTCCCGGCAAAAAACATTCCCAAACGCCCCCGCCGATCGGTTCCATCTGATCCTGCCCAGCCTGCCACCGGTTGAAATCGCCGACTACGGAGATTTTCTCGGCGTTTGGAGCCCATACGCGGCAAACCATGCCTTCCTGCCCCTCGCGGGCAGAGCGGTGAACTCCCAGATAATCGAAAGCTCTGGCGTTTGTTCCATCCAAAAACCCGGCCAGCGGCGGGTCCATGCCGTTCTGCATTTTCATCTTCCGCATGCTGCTTGGCCCCCTTATTTTTTGTAATTTTATCATAACACAATCTGGAAAAATATCAAGATATTTAGTGATTATTGGTTGTATTTTTCACTATAAAAACAAATTTTTTGTTTGTTTTGTTAAAAAATTGGGGTGATTTTCTTCCTAATAAAGGCGTTGTGCCTGAAAAAAGCGCAGACAAAAATACCCTTTCCCGCAGCAGCGTCCATGTTCCGGGAAAGGGTATTCAAGCGGACCTGACAAAAAAGGGACTGATTCGCTGATCCTTTGAAGCAGCAGCGAAATTTTCGCTCTGATTTAAACCGCTGTCATCTGCTCCATAAAGCCGATGAGGACCCGCCGGCTCAAGACAGCTTTCTCCTAACGGATAGGGCAGCAATCCTCGTCTTAACATTTTTTTATGGATGACTCGCATTTTTCAAGGATTTCTCGTGTCGGCAGGCCCTCGTTGTCACCTTCGACCGTCGTCTGCAGGGCCCCGATAATATTTCCGCGCATCACAGCATCTTTCAGGGAAAGGCCCTCCAGGCGTCCACTGATAACACCCACAGCAAAACCGTCTCCGGCTCCCACTCTATCTACAATTTTACCAGAATCAAAGCAAGGAAGATATGCATCTACCGTCGCACTTTTGACATAGGCGCCTTTCGGCCCGATTTTTACGGCAACATCCTTCACGCCTTTGGAAAGATAGTAATCGGCGATCTCTTCAGGTTTGCAAAACCCCGTAAGCGTCTTGCCTTCCGAAATGCCGGGCATCACCATGTCACTTTGGCAAGCGATCCGATTCAGCGTTTCTGCCATGGTAGCCTTATCCGGCCAGAGACTTGGCCTCAGATTTGGATCAAAAGAGAGATAGACTTTGTTTTCCTTTGCGCGCTCTATCAGTCTGAACGTTGCTGCAAGGCAGCTTTCGCTGAGTGCACATGGAATACCCGTGATATGGACATGGCTGATCTCGTCAAAAGGGATGTTGTCGATATCTTTGGGGGTAATATGAGAAGCAGCAGAATCTTTTCTAAAATAAGCTGTTTCAGGTTCACGTGATTTATTTTTCAGCATAAATCCTGTAAGATGCTTGTCGGCAAAGCTGATCCCGGAAAGATCAAAATTCCTGTCACGCATACTATCATAAATGTATGCGCCAAACGGGTCATTTTTCCCAAGCTTCGTAATGTAAAGCGGAGTATGACCGAGCCGTTTCAGACCGATGCATACGTTCAGCTCGGCACCTGCAAGGGATTTCTTAAAAGTCCGGGCATCTTTCAGAGGGCCGGATTCCTGTGCGGTAAACAGAACCATCGGTTCTCCAAACGTCACCACTTTTGCCATTTGACTTCCTCCAATATCATGAAATAAATTTTTACTTAAAGTCTCTGTCGGATGTGAACGGCAAACCCTCCGAATTCATGCTGTAAATAGATTGAAACCGTCTTATTTTCTTTTACAGCACGGCTTTCTTCCCGAAAGGCAACTCCGGCACAACTTAAATGAAATTCTGCACGTGAAATATTGTTGGTATCAATGGCGATATGTCCATTTTCTCCCAAGCCTTTTGAATTGACAACTTCAATACCGGTACCCACAAATTCAGAACTTTCACCTTCCGTTACCGGAAAGCCAAAAGTCTTTGCAAATTCATAGGAAAGCTTTTTCCCCGCTTCCATGTTTTTGGTGTTGATCCCTACATGTGCCACTTCAAATCTAAGCAGTTTTTTAACAGATCTTCGGGCCATATCGGTAATTGCAGTCCAATTTTCAGAAGCGATATCCGCTTTTTTGCAAAGCCACCCGCCGCCGATCGCATGAATACAGTTGCAATTTACGTAATCGGAAAGGTTTTCAAGATTGATTCCGCCTGTCGGGATGAACTTTACCCTATTGTATAGCGCGGCAAGGCTTTCGCACGCTTTTGCCCCGCCGCTGTTTTCCGCCGGGAAAAATTTCAATATGGTAAGTCCCATTGAAACCGCCTTTTGTATTTCAGTTGCGGACATACAGCCCGGAATGACCGGGATATCCTTGCTCATACACCAACGAACCGTTTCTTCGTCAAACCCCGGTGACACAATATAATTGGCACCGGCTTTTACCGCCTGCTCTGCCTGCTTTTTGTTCAGCACGGTCCCGGCACCAACTAAAAATTCGGGCAATTCTTTTCTGATTTGGGAAATCCCCGCAAGGGCATACTCGGTCCGGAGCGTCACCTCCACGGTATCAATCCCGCCGTTTCTGAGTGCTTTCGCCAGAGGCACGGCATGCTCAGCGCAGTCTAAAACCGCTGTAGGAATGAGGCCGATTTTTCCCAGCCGGTCTAAAACACGGTTTCCATCCATTTATGTCACTCCTGTCAGTTTTTGATTTTTATTCACTTTCGGAAATTCTGAATACCCCCAGCTTCCTTCCCGCGTTTTGTCTGATCTCTCAACCGGCACCAAGCATTCGGGAATGATGGAAATCATCCTGGCATTTTCCAGAATGCATCAAGATAGATCAGCACCATTCATTCTTATCTTTCTATTCCTATTGTGCAAGATAGCCGCCGTCGACCGGGATAATGGCTCCACTGATATAATCGGATGCTTCCGAGGCCAAAAAAACAATAATGCCCTTTACATCGTCGGGGGTTCCCCATCTTCCGGCCGGAATTCTTGACAGGATCTCCTGATTCCGCTTCGGATCTTGAATCAGATTTACATTCATGTCCGTCGCCATATATCCGGGTGCAACGGCATTTACGTTGATTCCCCTGCCTGCCCATTCGTTGGAAAGCGCTTTCGTCAGCTGGGCGACTCCGCCTTTGCTGGCCGCATAAGCCGGCACCGTATATCCTCCGAAAAAGCTAAGCATGGAAGCGACATTAATGATTTTTCCTTTCCCCTGCTTAAGCATGAGTCGCCCCGCTAACTGACACAGTTGAAAGACTGCGTTCAAATTGACATTGATGACATCATCCCAGTCATTGAAAGCGAAATCTTCACATCTATTTCGCCTTTGAATCCCGGCGCAATTCACTAAAATATCCAACTTGCCTCCGACCATGGCGACTGCTTTCTCAAAAGCGGCGGGGACTTTTTCCCGATCTCCCAAATCGGCCTTGACGCCAAACACGTCGTATCCTTTCTGCTTAAGTTCATCCACAGTGGAAAAGACTCTGTCGCTGGATGCAAGAATCACTACTTTTGCCCCGGCTTCACACAAAGCTTCGGACATTCCTTTTCCCAAGCCTCTGGTTCCGCCTGTCACGATCGCGTTTTTATCAGCCAAACTAAAACGATTCATTAGAAAATATCCTTTCTGAAAAATTCCAAATTCTGCCTCCGCTTAAAATTGAAACATAACCTTAATGGCACCTGTCCCTCGGGCAGTCAACAGATCGAATCCCTTTTGAGCCTCCGCTGCCGGCAAAACATGAGTGATGATTCTTTCATAATTACGCTCACTGCTAATGATTTTAGAGGCAATTAAAAAATCTTTTCTACGATAAACACGGATAAACTGAATTGAGGTTTCTTTGAACATCCCCTGGATCAACGGCATCTCAGCCGGTTTTTTATAAGCTGCAACAATAACAATGTGGCCATGAACCTTTATTACAGCAAGCAGCTCTTTCGCAACTGCCTGCACTCCCGCACAGTCAAAGACCCAGTCAAAGCCGTTATGATCCAGATTCTGCGTGATTGCCTCCAAATCCTGCTCAACCGGATCAATGACATGAAATCCCATGGAACGGGCAATTTGGGCGCGGGAACGGTCCGGCTCAACCATCGTAACACTAGATGCACCCAGGATACGCAGAGTATTGGCAGTTGCCAGTCCAATGGTTCCGCAGCCGAAAACGAGAGCATTATCACCCGGTAAGAATTTACTTTCCCTTACCGCATGGACGGTAACTGCAACCGGTTCTACAAACGCCCCCAATTTGTCGGAGACGGAATCATCCAGCGGAACAATTTTATCAAGAGGAGCCGCAACATATTCGGCCATACCGCCGCTGCAATCGATTCCCAAAAGCTTCAAAGTATTGCATACATGGGCATTTCCGGTCTTACACGGTTCACAGTGCCCGCAGGAAAGCAGCGGATAAACCGTTACGCGCGTGCCCCGGGGCAGATTTGGATAATCATTTACCATTGTCCCGGAGAATTCGTGACCGATGATCAGCGGCGCTTTTGCCCTAGGATGCGTCCCTGCATAAATATTCAAATCTGTTCCGCAAATTCCAGCGTAACTGACTTTAATCAGCCCCCAGCCTTCTTTTACTTCAGGCTCTGGGACATCTTTAAATGCAATTTTGCCTGCACCTTCATATAAAATAGCCTTCATTTCACATGACTCCTTTACGGATATACAGAAAAAGTTAAACTTTATTGACCGGATAATGCACTTTTTCGTTCTTCATAAACCGCACGGCTTCTTCAGCGCATTTACGTTTCAGTTCTTCAGCCGATTCCTCCGAATACCACGCCATGTGCGGCGTAATCAAAATATTCCGATGCCGGAATAAAGGGCTGGCCTTATCCAAAGGTTCATTCTTTAAAACATCAAGCGCTGCCCCTCCTATCTGCCCATTTTCTAGAGCTTTATCCAAGGCAGCTTCATCAATCAGACCACCTCTCGCCACGTTAATGACATATGCCCCCTTTTTCATTTTGCAAAATTCATTTTTGCCAATGATATTTTGAGACTCGGATGTTAAAGAGCAGTGCAAAGAAATGACATCGGACTGTTCAATTAATTGGTCTTTTCCCACAAATTCCACATAATCGGGAAATACCCTGCCGGGTTTCTTGCAATCAGGGTCATAACCGATTACTTTACAGCCTAAAGCATGGACCCTTTTGGCAAAAGCCGAACCAATTTTGCCAACTCCGAGAATACCAACCGTAAGGTCGGAAATTCTGTGGACAGGAATGCTTCTTTGATAATCCCATACGCCACTCTTGGTCAGATTACACATGAGGCAGGCTTTCCGAATCAAGCAAAGCATCAAGGTTAACGCATGATCGGCGACCTCATTTGTCCCATAATCGGGTACATTGCACACCTGAATACCATATCGGGTCGCAGCATGGAGATCCACATTATCGACTCCAACGCCATAGCGGACAATCAGCTTCAAGGTTGGAACGGCTTTAAATACGGTCTCATTCATCGGTGCATACTGATTCAAAAAAGCGACTGCACCGCGGCATTGTTCTATCACTTCTTTTTCGGACTTGCAGTGAAGCCAGCGAAAATCCATTCCCGCTTTTTCAAAAATTCTTTTTTCAATATTTACATCTTTATGGTCACAATCACAAATAATTATCTTCGGATTATTCATATTGCTTTTACTCCTTTTGACCGTCGAAAAGTTCACGTTATTGCTGCATCATTTCCGTTTTAGCATAATCCTAACGCCTGTGGAAGCAGCATGCTAAATACCGGGAAATTCGTGACGAGTATCAGGGCGACAAGCACTGCAAAAAAGTACGGCAGTTCTTCTTTGATCACGCCTTCAATCGGAATATCACTAACCTTGCACCCTGTAAAGAGAATCGCTCCTACCGGCGGAGTAATCGTACCGACGCAAAGGTTCATCACAATCATCAGACCAAAATGTACCGGGCTCATTCCAAAGCTTTCACAAATGGGAAGAAAAATAGGAGTAAAAATCAGGACTGCCGGGGTCGGGTCCATAAACATACCAACGAATATAAGAATGATATTCATGATACAAAGGATCACCGTCGGGTTATTGGTTACGCCAAGCAGGCCGTTTGCTATCAATTCTGGGATATGTGTAAAAGACATGACCCAGGACATGATTGAGGAAACGCACACCATAAATTCAACAATGGCTGTTGTCTTAACCGTATTAAGAAATATTTTCGGAAGATCTTTCAGTTTCAATGAATGATAACATGCGCTTAAAATCAAAGAATAAACGACTGCGATAGCCGATCCTTCCGTTGCAGTAAAAATACCGCCTAAAATACCTCCGATTACAATGACGATCAGCAAAAGGCTTGGAATGGCTTTTAAAAAGCATGAAAGCCCTTGCTGTAATGTATAAGTCTCTTTCGAAACATAACCTCGTTTTTTTGCCAGTATGCCTATTATGACCATACAGAGGATGCCCCACAGAATGCCGGGAATGTATCCTCCAATAAACAACGCAGCAATCGATACCGAACCGGCCACAACCGAATACACAATCATCAAGTTGCTGGGAGGAATCATCATTCCAGTTGGGCCGGTCGCAATATTGGCCGCTGCCGAAAATTCTTTAGAATACCCTTCTTTTTCCTCCATCGGACCGATCATGCTCCCCATAGCTGCCGCAGCGGCTACTCCTGACCCAGAAATTGCCCCGAACAGCATAATTCCCTACCGCATTCGTCTGCGCTAAACAGCCGGGGAAACGATGGCTAATTACCTTCGCTAAATCTACCAGTCGTTTGGCAATACCGCCGTTGTTCATAATATTTCCGGCAAGAATAAAGAAAGGAATCGCGAGCAGAGAAAACTGATTTGCACCTGTAAACAGCCTCTGCGCAGAAGTAACCATTGCTTGATGATAGGGTAAAACCATCAGCATAGCAAAAGCAGAACTCAAACCGATGCTAATCGCGATCGGGATACCAAGAACCAGCATAATCACTATGCCAACGAGCATGATTATTCCCGCACTTGCCGCCAGACTCATAGATGTTCTCTCCTTTCTTAAGGTTCCGTATTTTTAATTTTCATGAACGGATTTTAATTCTTTTATTAAATTCATCACATTATAGATAAAATAAAATACTATGATCCAGCCACAAATTGGAATGGATGAATAGATAACTCCCACACTGACGGGAAGTGTCGCATCCCGTTGAATCATTTGCTTCATAGCCCCGGAGTATCCGCCGACAAGCATAACAACAACAGCGAAAAAGGCGATTAAGGCCTCTCCCAGTATTTCTACATAAATTCTCGCCTTTGTTGGCAATTTGTTTCTAATAAAAGCAATATTCATGTGCTCCCTAAGGCCAAACACATAAGCGCTGCCAAACATTACAAGCCAGACAAACAGGTATTGAGCAAGGGCTTGGCTAAATTCACTCGGTGCATTAAAGAAATATCGAGTGATCACCTGATACGTTACCAAAGCTGTCATAACAGCCAATATCAGGATGCAAAACCATTCCAAGACTTTATCAACACCCTTTTTGATGGTACCTATCACATTCATAAATTTTGCTCTTCCTTACTATGTAAATTTCTACGGGATCATCGAAAGGATGGTCCCGTAGCATGTAAAAGTTTCAGACAACCGTGATTATGCTTTTATCTTTTGAACATCCGCATAAATCTTTTTGGTCGATGCATCTCGATTGGCGCACTCATTAATTAATGGTTTACAATTTTCCTTAAACGGGGTTATATCAACGCTGTTGAATTTAACGCCGTGTGCTTCGTCTTCCTTTTTACATTTTGCGGTTTCCTCATCCATAAGGCTGAACATATTCTCAACGGATTCTTTTGCAAGATTATTGAAGATAGCCTGATCTTTTTGAGGCATGTTTTTATAGACACTGTGATTGATCACCAGCAGATCAGGAATCATCAGATGATTTGTGAATGAATAATACTTGCAAACCTCATAATGCTTTAATTCCGTAAAAGTAATGATATTGTTTTCAGCGCCGTCAATCGTATGTGCCTGAACAGCGGAATAAACATCGCCCTGGCTCATAGCAGTACCGATGCCGCCCATTAAATTCAACATCTTTACCATGGTATTGGACTGCATCACCCGGATTTTTTTGCCTTTTAAATCTGCCGGGGTTTTTACCGGAACAGTCGAGTAAACGCTTCTGGGGCCAAGAGAATAGGCAGAAACAACATCAAATCCTTTTGATTCTGTTGTTGCGAACAGATCTTTGAGGGAATCCGACTCGAAAAGTTTTTTCTGCTGGTCTTGACTGTCAAACATATAAGGGCAACCAATGATTGAAAAATCTTTATTGATATCTTCAACTAACGAATTTGCGACAATTGCCATTTGAATCGAGCCGTTTTCAACCAGTTCAAGAGAAGTTTGTTGATCGCCGAGCAATGCGTTTGGCGAAATATCGATCTCATAGTCCCCATTGGTCTGCTTCTTCAATTCGTCGCTTAATTTTGCCACAGCCTTGTATTCCGGGTTGTCTGCGGTCTGATTAAACGAACATTTCAAGACAGTTTTCGCCTTTGAACCGGATGCGGCCTTCGCTGTTGCAGATGACGCATTCGCAACAGACGCCGTTTTCCCCGCTCCGGTACAGCCAACCATTGAGAAGGCCATTACGCCGCTAAGGAAAATCGCGACAAGTGATTTCCGAGTAAACATACATACTCCCCCTTAATGAATTATTATTTTACCGGCAGGTTGAAACACCAGTCGGTTAAACAGCGAAATTCATTTCAGCTCTATCGTTGGAATGTCATCCATATCGTCAAACGCACGGTTCTCGCCCGCCATTGCCCAAATGAACGCATAATTTGAAGTTCCGCATCCGGCATGGATAGACCAGCTCGGGTTAATAACGGCCTGTTCGTTGTGCATAACGATATGGCGCGTTTCCTGTCCTTCGCCCATAAGATGGAATACTACGTTATCTTTTGGAATATTGAAGTACATGTATACTTCCATGCGCCTTTCATGCGTATGGACGGGCATGGTGTTCCAAACACTCCCCGGCTCCAATACGGTACAGCCCATTGACAGTTGACACGTTTCAAGAACATCCGGATGGATGAATTGGTTGATGATCCGTTTATTGCTTGTTTCATCCGAGCCGAGCTTGCGGTGAATTGCCTTTTCAAAAGGAATCAATGTTGTCGGAAATGCACGGTGCGCCGGTGTTGAGCACAGATAAAACTTTGGAGGCTCTTTGGGATCGGTTGCTTCAAATGTCACGGATCTTGTGCCCATGGAAATATACAGGCCGCATAAATGCGCAACCTTGTATTTTGTGCCGTCAGCCGTAACCATTCCTTCGCCGCCGATATTGATGATGCCAAGTTCACGGCGCTCCAAAAAGTAGCTCACACCGAAGTTCTTCCAACAATCGATGTTCTGGTCCAGCTTCACGGTCTTTTGGACCGGCATAATCCCCATCGTGACAATTCTGTCAACATGGGAATAAACAGCGGTTGAGTCATCCGGTTCAAAAAGTTTCTCGATTAAAAATTCATTCCGGATTTCCTGTGTCGTATAGTGCTTAAAGTCTCGCTGGTTTGCAGAATAACGAATATCCAATGTGAAAGACCTCCTCTGAATTTATTTTTCTTGCAGATTTATTTCTCCTATTCTCTTAATTCATTTTTGCATTTACCTCCCCGTTTATGAGATGATTGATTACTGATTTCCACTATTTCGTATTATATTTTGATTTAATGTTGAAATAATATAGGAAATATATTATTTAACAGTTTAGTTTATCGGTACACTAACAATAAAGGTGTATCGCCTCTTTCGTTTCTATTACTAATTACCCTACATTTACTTATTCCAACCCACAAAGTTTCGCGCCAGTGACTGATCTGTCGAGCCCCTCACGCAGAGACAGCTTTCAAGTTCCACGAGAACTGGTTTCACTTTCCTTTTGTTGGAGATACGCCTTAAGAGTATTTTCGCAGATTCCGCACCGACCGAATAGGAATCATTCATGATGGTTGTGATTCCTGGTGGAATCAGTTTTGCCCAACCCCAATCATCGAATCCGCATATGCCGAGCTGTGGTCCGATGACACATCCGACTTGCTGCATTGCTTCAAGAACATTGATCAGCGCGACGCCATTTACGCAAAAAATTGCAAGCTTTTTCCCTTGATTCCGGTCTAAAAAGCATGAAAGCTGTTTTGCACTACCATCGGCAGAATCGCCCCCGGTTTCATATGTAAACTGTCTGCCATCAATGTGATAAAACGCAGACATTGCATCCAGAAACGCTTGATAGCGGAGAATGCGCGGGCTGATCTTTTCGTTTCCCGGCGTAAAGAAAGCGACGCGTTCAAACCCGTTCTGAAACAAATGGCGCATACAAAGGTATGTGCTGTCGTAATTTTCAATGGAAACGGTATCGATTTTATCTTTCGCCGCAATGCTCCGATCCGCTAAAACGATTGGTACCCCTTTTTCCTTTAAATCAATTAAAAAATCATCGTTCCAGCCGGTTGTATTAACAATCAGTCCGTCTACCTGATTTGCAAGAAATTCCTTGATCGCATTGCGTTCCTTTTCGGGATTATTGTCAATATCAGAAAAAAGAACTTGATAACCATTCGAATTGCAGATATGATTAATCCCTTTTAGCAAAATAGAAGAAAACGGGCTGCTGATATCCGCAATGATGCATCCAATTGATTTGCTGACTTGAGATTTTAAACTTCTGGCAATATTGCTCGGATGATAATCCATCTGAAGAATAATATTATGAATTCTTTGCCTCGTTTTGGCGGACATATAATCGAATTTTCCATTTAAATACCGTGACACCGTCGTTCTTGAAACGTTGGCGGCAGCCGCTACTTGCGCGATTGTAACATTTTCCTCTTTAAATTTATTCATGCTGTTTTCCTTTTAGCGCCCTTATTACGGTTTCTAAGAATTTCAATCCTGTGGTACCAAAAGCACCGTTTTGTAGAAACTGATTAACGAAACTGATAAACTATGTTTTAGTATAAACAACGATTTGTGAAATGTCAATATTTTCTTCCATTTTTGTTTGCCATTTATACAACGATTTTACGATTCCCTGTTTAAAAAATAGAGAAATCTGTACAACTTCGACAAAACAAGAAGGAAGGCAAGAACCCAAAAAGGCGGTACTGGCAGTATAAAAAGGCACCCCCTACTAAAGTACAAAAATACTCTACTAAGGGATGTCGATTGCTTGTTCTATAACAGCGAATTCGGTCCTCAACTTAGGCTCTTACAAGCGCTTTACCGTTATCGGAACAAATCCATATTCTTCATAACACAAGTTGTTTGTCAAAACCTCTTGAGCAAGCAAAACCATCCAAAAAGACCTTGCCGAAAATGGCTTTATTCGTGGTCAACCTTGTTCATATGCTGGATGAGGCTCAGCACCTTGTTGCTGTAACCCCACTCATTGTCGTACCAGGCCACCAGCTTGACAAAATGGTCGTTCAGCATGATACCCGCTTTTGCGTCGAAAATGGAAGTCCGTGGATCGCCGAGAAAATCAGAAGAGACAACCATCTCATCCGTGTAGCCGAGGATCCCTTTCATCGAGCCCTTGGAAGCTTCCTTCATCGCATCGCAGATTGCTTCGTAAGTTGTGGGCTTTGCCAGCCGGACGGTCAGGTCAACCACAGAGACGTCCAGCGTCGGAACACGCATAGACATTCCGGTCAGCTTACCTTTTACGGCCGGAATCACAAGCGCGCAAGCTTTGGCTGCACCGGTGGTGGAAGGGATAATGTTCCCCGCCGCCGCGCGGCCGCCGCGCCAGTCTTTTTTGGATGGGCCGTCGACGGTTTTCTGGGTTGCGGTAGTCGAATGGATGGTAGTCATCAGGCCTTCCACGATCCCGAATTTATCGTTGACAACCTTGACAATTGGAGCAAGACAGTTTGTTGTGCAGGAAGCGTTGGAAACGACTTTCATTTCTTTCCGGTACATGTCGAGATTGACCCCGCAGACGAAAGTCGGGGTGTCATCTTTCGCCGGTGCGGAAATGACAACTTTTTTTGCGCCGGCCGACAAATGGGCAGATGCTTTTTCCGTGCTGGGGAAAACGCCGGTGGATTCCACCACATACTCCGCGTTGATTTTGCCCCACGGGATTTGAGAAGGATCTTTTTCCGCATACACGGAAACAGCGTGACCGTTTACAACCAGCTTATCGCCTTTTGATTCGACCTTCCCCTGAAAATGGCCATGCATGGTATCATATTTCACCATATACACCATATAATCGGGGCTGATGAAGGGATCGTTGATGCCGACCACTTCAAAAGTTTCGGGCTGTGCGACAGCCGCACGGAACACCAGACGCCCGATACGGCCAAAACCGTTAATGCCGATTTTGATGGACATAACCTGCTACCTCCTAATTTTTAGACCGTTCTTTATTATATTTTATTACAATAGGAAACTTTTTACAAGCTTTGCAACTATATTTTAGCTAATTTTCCTCTGAGCTTGATTTCGAAGGCGTATAAAATGGACTTGGTCCGGCACTGACAAATTTTTCCCCGCTTCCGCATGCTTTCGCCAAATAGCTGACATAGGCGCCGAGGGCATCCTCTTCCCCGTTCTTCCGGGCATTTTCCGGCCGATTTTTCACATCCGCCTCATCCGGTTTTTCAGATGTTTCCTGCCGGGGCGGTGCGGCAGAAGCATTCTCTGCCGGAGCCGCCCCACACTCTTGAATCGCCGGAACAGCCGTGCAAAGCGCCGAAAGAAATGTAAGGATATAAAAGGCCAAAATGATATTCGACAAATGCAGCCCGATGGAAATCACTCCGGCGGCCTTTCCTGTGCTGAAATACTGAACGCAGCTCGGCACCGCCGTTACTAATGCGAGAAGAGCCGCCGGAAACCCAACCACATAAATCATCTTTCCACTTTTGGTGCTTTCTATCCCCGTCAGCAGTTTTGCCTGTGCAAACAGGAATAAAAGCAGAAAAGCCACCGTAAATGTATGGTAGACATCCTCTACAAGATTGACAACCGCCGAGTAGGTGATAAACAGAACCACCAGGAACAAACAGCCCCAGACAGACGGGAGCAATGCGAGGAGCGGATGCCTGCCCACCCCTCGCGTTCCGGTCGCCAGCCCATAAGCAGTCATCAAAAACACAATGCCGGTCAGGATGCCCGCCACGGAAAAAATCTGGTAGAAGATTTGCCCTTCCTTCATAAAATCGGTTCCAAAACCCACAATGGACTGAACCAGTACAAAAATTCCCGCAACCGCACCCAAAGCGGCCGCGGGGACATTTCTCAAAGGTTTTAAAAGGCCTTCCTCCCGCGCGCTGCGGAAAGCAAAATAAGCGGTTAGAAAACCGCCGACAATTAACAGAACAGTGGCTGCTCCTACGACTTTGCCGCCATCGGAATAAAACCCGGTCTGCGGGTCCAGATACCGAAGCATCCCGAAGATCCGCAGCGGAAGGACAACGATTAAGGTTACAAAAAAGGCAATCCACGCTCGTTTCATTCTGGTTTCTCCCCCCACGCTACGTTATACTCTCTGGTCTATCGGCACATAAGGAACGCTTTTGGAAAGGGAACGGTAAGCCGGCCGCATGATCCGGCCGCAGGTCTCCATTTCCTCAATGCGGTGGGCGCACCAGCCCGCAATCCTTGAGACGGCAAACAGCGGCGTGTAAAGGTCGCTTGGGATCCCAAGCATCTCGTAAACCAAACCGGAATAAAAATCGACGTTTGCGCACATCACTTTCGGCTTTCCCGTCACTTTTGCAAAGACAATCGGCGCAAGCCTTTCCACCCGCTGAAACAGGTCGAATTTTTCCTTCAGGCCGCACTTTTCAGCCAGACTGCCGGCTTGTTTTTTCAGGATCACGGCGCGGGGATCGGACAGGGTATAGACCGCATGGCCAATTCCATAAATCAGGCCGGTATGATCCGGAACTTCTTTGCGGAGAACTTTCGTGAGGTAATTGGAAATCTCATCGTCGTCCTTCCAGTCCTTGACGGCTTCCATCAACCCGTTCATCATCTTCATGACCTTATGATTTGCACCGCCGTGGCGGGGACCTTTCAGAGAGCCGATCGCCGCACTGATAGCCGAGTAAATATCGGTCTCCGTTGAAGAAAGCACCCTGGTTGTAAAAGTGGAGTTGTTGCCGCCGCCATGTTCCGCATGAACCATCATGCAGATATCAAGCAGCTTTGCCTCCTCGTCCGTAAACGACCGATCCGGCCGGATTGTATTTAAAATAGATTCCGCCGTGGACTGTTTTGGGTCCAGAGGATGAAAATACATACTCTGCTTGTCAAAGTGCCGGCGCTTTACCTGATAGGCATAGGTCATGATGGTGGGGAGGCATGCGATGAGATGGATCGACTGGCGCATATTGTTTTCCAAAGATGGATTATCCGGATCATCATCGTACGAATAAAGCGCCAGGACGGAACGCGCCAGCTTATTCATTACATTTTTAGAAGGGGCTTTGATAATCATATCCTCTGCAAAATACTCCGGCAGCTCCCGGTAGCTGCTTAACACTTCACGGAACTGAGCCAGCTGGCTTCTAGTCGGCTGCTTTCCAAAAAGGAGGAGCCAGGCCACTTCCTCAAAACCAAACCGGTTTTCTGAAATGCAGCCCTTCACAATATCGTTGATATCAATTCCGCGGTAAGTCAGTTTTCCGACATCCGGCACACGCTCTCCGTCGGCGATCAGATAGCCATGAACATTGCAGATCAGAGTCAGCCCCGCCATGACACCCGTTCCATCCGGATTGCGCAGTCCGCGCTTCACCTGATAAAGGTCAAAATTTGCAGGGTCTATTTGATTGTTGGCACGAAACTCATTGCAGAGAGCCTCCAGTGCCGGACTGTGGTCTTCCAGATTGATTTCCGACATTCCATAACACCTTTCTTTCCAAAATCATAATGGCAAACACAACAAAATAAAAGGCGCCGCTCCGAGCGGAAGACAGCGCGGTTTATGGGAAATTATTAATATTATTTATTGTATCCCACCATATCTGCAAAGTCAAGTAAACTCACACTTGCTTTTTGATGATTTTTGCATGAAAAACTTTAAGATATTTTATTTTTTCTTTATTTTGTACTGAAATTAAAGAAAACACAAATTCAATTGAATCTATCCGATTAAAAATCCATCAAAGTAAAAGGAGGAAACAGCATGTATCGCCGCAGAGGAGAAATGCTTCTGGCCCTGATTCTTTTCCTCGCTATGTTTTTCATTCCATTCGTCGCTTTCGGTAACCCGGCCGCCGGCAAAGCCGAATCCCACATGGCAAAAGAGCCGACTCCCGGGGCTCAAAAATCCGGCAATGTCTTCCATATTCTGGACGCAAGCACAAAACAGGTCATTGATGTCGGCGACCGCGAATTCATGAATGGGGCCGTTGCCGCGGAAATGTCGCCCAAAGCCGAGCAGGAAGCCCTGAGGGCCCAGGCCGTGGCATGCTACACCTACTACAGCCGGCTGAGGGAGCTTCATCGGCAGACTCCGGTCTCTTCTCTGAATGGAGCGGATTTTTCCGCCGACCTGAAAGGCGGACAGGTCTTTCTAACCGACGATCTGAGCAAAAAGCGCTGGGGCAGCCACTACAACGAATACACTCAGGCGCTCAACGCAGCCATCACTCCGGTCTTCGGCCAAGTGCTACGCAGCAGCGGTGACCTGATCGATGCGACCTACTATGCAATTTCATCCGGAAACACGGAATCTTCCGCCAACGTCTGGGGTGGGGCTCGCCCTTACCTCGTCTCCGTTGCAAGTCCCGGGGATCGCTTCGCGGGCGGGTACCAAACTACCGTCACCCTGCCGGCAGACCAGATGAAAGCGCACATTCTCTCCGCCGCACCGGGCGCGGATCTTTCCGGCGACCCCTCCGGCTGGGTCGGAGCCGCCACACGCACCGCCGCGGGTTCGGTGAAAACCATTCTGCTCGGCGGAAAAAGCGTTTCCGGGGGCACCGTCCGCTCGGTGTTCCAGCTGCGCTCCACCAATTTTACCGTAAGTTATGCGAACAATCAGTTTACCTTCCTCGTTCTGGGCTATGGGCACGACGTCGGCATGAGCCAGGCCGGCGCCCAATACATGGCAAAGGAAGGGGCAAGCTACCGGCAGATCCTTTCCTGGTACTACCCTACCACAACGCTTGGCAAATAATCTTTCATGCAGGAACGGCAGGATGATTCCATACGGAATCTCCCGCCGTTCTTTTATCGGTCAAGCTTATTTGCAAGGGAAACATCGCCGAGCTGCTTCATACTATAAACCGCAGCCGCCTGATGAATTCCATTTTGTTTTATATACTTATAAATATCCAGATTGTAATATCTGAGATCAACCAGATGAAT
>ENA-UOOI01000429-UOOI01000429.1-fermentation-metagenome-genome-assembly--contig:-NODE-429-length-54013-cov-23.661144_pt1 | contig 54013 bp, 46 predicted proteins | sample MGYA00245779_ERZ724027 | MGnify/ENA primary metagenome ERZ724027 (study PRJEB28704, sample SAMN03018318) | fermentation metagenome | biome: anthropogenic terrestrial biome; feature: soil; material...
ACGGCAAATCACAAACAGGATACGTATTTTCCTCTTTTGAGGTGTCCTTTACAATATAAACCCATTATTTTGCAAAAATCCGCAGGTAATACAAAATATTTATTTAATCAACTATCTACTGGGAATCAGGAAGCATTTGATATGCTTTTTCGGGATTGGTATGCGAGATTGGTGGGTTTTGCCCAAACCTTTGTTTCCGAAAGCGGTCTGGCGGAAGAAGTGGTGTCGGATGTTTTTGTATCGCTTTGGATAAATCGCCAAAAATTGGCCACTGTTAATCACGCAGATACTTACTTGTACGTATCCGTGAAAAACAGGTGCCTTAACGCCTCGCGGAGCAAAATTTTTGCCGTAGCCCCTGAAACACAACCTGATGTAAAAATGCTGGAATATGAAAATCCGCAGGAAGTAATGGAACATCGGGAGTTGTATGAGAAATTAAACCGTTTGATCAGTCAGCTTCCAGAGCAACAGCAAGTTATTTTTCGCATGATTAAAGAGAACGGATTAACAGCCAAACAAACGGCTAAAATCCTACAGCTTTCGCCTCGAACCGTGGAAACCCATATCTATAAAGCCGTAAAGCGACTCGAGGAAGAGATTACCGGATATCTGGGTTATTCGCCCAAGAAAAAAACGGTAAATCGGATGATCACGTTGGCATTGTGAGATAAAGAGTTTTCATATATCGTAGATTTTCCGTTTTTCCACTACGTATTCCTTTTCTTTCCCGTGTCCTTATTACAGAACCCAGGTAAAGCAGCCCGCAAGCCGCTTATCTACAAAGCGAGTTGGATATTGCTCTACCCCCATTAAACAACGTAATACAATGACAAAAAAATCGTTTCTTCACCTGCTCGCCAAAGAAATATCAGGGACTATTTCAACGGATGAGAAAAAAATGTTGGACGAAAGTCGGGAAGAAAATCCGACATTCGACCGGGTTTATACCGAAGTGCAGCGATTTATGCAGACGAAACACCATCAACCTGTCGTGGACGTGGAAGGCAAACTCGATGAAGTGTGGCGTCGTATCCATACACAACTGGAGCCGGAAGAGCCGGATACTCCCAAGCGGATTGTTCCGTTGTGGGCACATGTAGCCGCATCGGTGGCAATAATCGTGGGATTGGGCATACTGGCGTACAACCATTTGCCGAACGAGCGGATGCTCCATACGCAAACATTGCAAACCGGAGATGAAAACCTTTATGCCGTGCTAGACGATGGCACGCAGGTATGGTTGAGCAAGCACTCTCAATTGGCATACAATAAGAATTTTGGTGAAAAAAAACGAAAAATCCGTCTCACCGGCGAGGCGTTTTTCGATGTGGCGCATCGCCCCGAAGTACCGCTGACGGTTTCGGCGAACGAGGTGGATATAACCGTGAAAGGCACGGCGTTTAATGTGAATGCGACGCAACCCGATGTAGAGGTTGTGCTCGTCCGCGGGCTGGTGTCTGTGAAAGAGAATCGCCGAAAAGACACCGAAGCGTTCTTGTTGTATCCCAACCAGAAAGCGACAGTAGGCCATGGAAAACTCGTGTTAAACGAACACAATTACCAAGTTACGCAAACCAACGACACCATCGTTCTCGAAACCCAATGGTTGGGCGACGCGCTCGTTTTCCAAAAACAACGCTTTACCAATTTGGCTAAACTGATGGAAGTCCGGTTTGGCGTGGAAATCACGCTCCTCAATCCCACCATTGCCGAACAGCAATTCACGGGCAGCATCAAGAACGAAAGTCTTACGCAAATGCTGGACGCACTAAAACAATCGTATCCGTTTGAGTATGAGATTGACGGGAAGACAGTCCTAATTAGATAGAAAATTAGAACCAAGAGACAGGAACCAGGATAGATGACAATAGACTATTAGACCGATAGACTGATAGACAAAAAAAACAAACCACTATGCACAACAATAACATTCACACCACTGTAGAGACGCAATGCCTTGTGTATCAAACAAAAATAGTCATTTTCATTTTACTATTTTTATTTTCCTTCGGCACATTTGCCCAAACCAAACCCATTTCCATCTCGGCAAAAAACACGCCCATAAAACAAGTTTTCGCCGAAATCCAACAAAAATCGGGCTACCGTATTTTATATAATGACAAAGTGGTGACGGATGATTTACGCGTATCGGTAACCGCCGAAAACACATTGGTAAAAAAAATCCTGCACATGATATTGGAAGGCACGGATTTAACATACATCATGCAGTCGGACGAACTCATTATCATCACCAAACACCGATATGTGAGCCAGCGGGCGGAGGTTTTCGGCACGGTTATCGATGAAAAAGGCTTACCCGTGCCTTACGCCAACGTGGTGCTGCTGCAACCCGACGATACCACCAAACTGGGCTATGGTGCAGTTACCGACGAGGCGGGCTACTACAAATTGGCCAACGTGAAGCCCGCCACATACCGTCTACAAGTGTCGTTTATCGGCTACAAAACACAGTATTCGGAGTTTGTGGTATCGGACGAAAACCGTCAGCCCATCGTGCGCAATTTCACGTTACCCGCCGACGAAACCGTGTTGCAGGAACTTGTGGTGGAAGGCCAACGCCCCGCCCTGAAAACCGAAAACGGAAAACTTATCTACCACACACCCACGCTTTTGCGCGGGAAAGGTGTAACCAACGCTTACGACGCGCTCAAAGAAATCCCGGGCGTGATGGAGCAGGGCGAACGCCTCACCCTCATCGGTACAAGCGGCATGACGGTGCTGCTCAACGGACGAAAAACATCAATGACTTACGAGCAACTGATGGCGATGCTCAAAAGCATTCCACTCTCGCGCGTGGAAGACGTGGAAATCATGTACAGCACGCCGCCGCAATACAACATTCGCGGAGCGGCCATCAACGTGGTTTTGAAACAGCAGGGCGATGACGAGCAAAACGCGTGGCAGGGCGAAGTAACAAGCGAATACCGCCAACGCACCTACGCTGTGGGCGGATTGCGGGCAAGTATGCTTTATGTGGGAAAACGCACAACGGCAGAAGCACTCTATGCGTACCGAAACGGAAGGGAGTTCAGCGAAGAAGAACTCACGGCAGCACATACACTCAACGGTACGGTGTACGATATTCGTCAACACAGCGAAGGAACGAACAAAGGCGATGGACACAACGTGCACATGGCGCTTCAACACACGTTCGGCAACAAAGACAAAGCCGATGTTTCCTACACGGGAATCTTCGATGACGGGCGGTCCAACCGAACCGCGTCCACCGATATTTCAGGCACGGTAACCAATTCGAAAACAGGAACGTCGGGGCCCTCGTCCACACACAACATCAAAGCCGATTATTCCGCGCATTTCGGGCTAAACATCGGAGCAGATTACACCGCGTATAACGATAAATCGGATTATTTTCTCGAAAACACGTCGTTGGCATCTTCCGCGCTTGCCAACAAACTTACCTATCAGTCCGAGCAGGAAGTCCGCCGAACGATGTTTTATGTCACCCAATCGCACACGCTCAACAACGATTGGAGCATCAATTACGGGCTCAACTATTCGGGTGCGCACACCCAAAACCGTTCCCGCGCGCTCAAAAACGGCGAGGGATTTGACGACGCTACTTTCGACACGCGGCAGCGCGAACATATCTGGAATTTCTTCGCGGGATTTTCCAAATCGTTTTCCGAAAAACTATCCATGCAAGCATCGTTGGCGGCAGAATATTACAAAGCTTCCGAAACATCCAAAGGCCATACCAATCCGCTTTGGAACGATGTAGCTTGGTTTCCGACGCTCAACGCGAGTTACAAGCCTTCGTCCGACCATATTTTTCAGTTTGCCGTTTCGTCCGACAAAACCTATCCCTCGTATTGGAGCCTCAATCCAAGCGTGTTTTATTTCAGTACCTACGGCGTAACTTATGGAAATCCGCACCTGCGACCAAGCCGCGATTACAGCATCGGCCTCACCTATATCCACAAACGGAAATATGTAATTCGTCCTTATTTCAATTACATTCCCCATTATTTTGTGCAGTTGCCCTATCAGTCACCCGAAAAATTGCAACAGGAGTTTGTGGAACAAAACTACACATACAGGCAAGTTGTCGGGTTGATGGGTGTTTTGCCGTTCACTATCGGCAAGCGCGTTTCGTCGCGACTGGTTACCAACGTGATGCACTGGCGCGAGAAAGACGACGAGTTTTTCAATTTGTCGTTTGACCGTAAAACCGTTTTGGGTATTTTTCAGATGAACCACGATATTACATTGTCGGCAAAACCCGACGTGAAAATGAATGTTTCAGGATACGTTTCCACGCCCACAGGGATTCAGGGAATTTACGATTTGGGTGCGTCAGGTAACCTCGCGGGTGCGCTCACGTGGACATTCGACCGCAACCGCACCCAAATCATCCTAAAAGCTGACGATGTTCTCAACACCCGCACGCCTCTTGCCTCCATCGATTTTAAAGGGCAAAAAAGCACGCTAAACGCTTTCCGAGACACCCGCACCGTTTCCCTCTCCTTCATCTACCGCTTTGGCGGTTACAAGGAAAAAGAACACAAGCAGGTGGATACATCGAGGTTTGGAACGAACTAAGTACCTTTAATTGAATAAATTCTATAAAATTCTGTTCAAATAATAAATGCAGCCAGTCTTCATCCAATTTCTAAAGACAAAAAAGAACCCGCCGGAAAAGTTATGGTTCCGACGGGTTAAAATTTTCTAATGATCAATATTTTAGTGTTTTACAAAACCTCATCCGCAACTTTATTGAAATAATCAATAGACTGTCTGATTTCCGGCAGGTTGTTTTCCCAGTTCGCTTCATATTCAATGGTGAAATACCCGCTGAAGTCCTGACGCTTCAACTCTTCCAGCATTCCCTTCACATTCAACACTCCGGTTCCCCAGACCACATCTTCCAGGACTCCCTCCGGCCCTTCAGGGGCAATGTCCTTAAAGTGCATGGCCATGAGCCTTCCCTCCAGTTGCCCCAGCGCCGGTATCGGATCGATTCCCATTCTCTTGAAATGGCCTACATCGGCGCTTGATCCCAATAGCGGATCTCTTTGTCCGATGTACTCCAGCAAAAGTTCAGGTTTCCAATAGGAGTCCCCGTTCGGATGATTGTGGGTGGCTACCTTTATGCCATATTCTTTGGCAAAGAGTTCCACGATATCCCAGTCCTCGCGTGCCGGCTCGGCGCTGATGAATTCCATTCCCATATCTTTGGCAAACGAGAAAACCTTCTCCCATTCATCGCGCGAGGAAGTCCAGACACCGGAAGATACGATTTTCACCTCCCTGGATGCGGCCAGCTCCCTCAATTGTTCTTGTTGCTCCGTAGTCAGGCCATAACCGAAAACAGCATCGCCAAACCCTTCTCCCATCTTTTGTCCGGGATAGATTTCAATGTAATGCAGTCCCAGTTCCCGGGTCTTCTCCAATGATTCCACCACGGAAAACAGGTGGAAGGTGTAGGATTGCATGGAGAGTCTCCAGCCTTGCTTTTCCGCTTTGGTTTCCGTCTTGGATGAAGCAACGCAAGCCGACAGGCAGCCGGCCAAAAGAAAAAACAGCAATTTTTTAATTTTCATACGGTTTGTTTTATAACGATAGTGCATCCGAATCTGGAAGCACTATCGTTTTTTCATTAATTCTCAAATGTTTGGCATTTCCGGCAGCGTGAACCCGTTTTGGTATGTATGCCTAATCCACTCATTGGCCATCTCCAGGGCGTTGAATTCGGCAAACCTGCGGTCGAACTTCGGGTCCCCGTCTATCACCGCATACTCATCCACCGTCACAATCTTTATCTTGTCGGTCGGGGAGATATTGGTGAACTTCATATTCTCTCCATCCCACTTCAGTTCCCGGTGCAGGCCGTGCAGCCCGGAGAGCCTGGTTGCCAGTACGCCCATTACGACCATTTCATTAAACGGTCCCGAGAACTGGAAGTTGGACGAGGACTCTTTCCGGTTATTTGGAGACTCCTTACATGCCCTTATCCAGTCTTGCTCGTGGGCATCGGTAGCCCAAATATTCCCGTTTCCTCCCTTAACCCTGGGAATGGTGGGCTCCGGCTCTTTGAAGTCTGCCATCAGGGAGGTCGGCAGGAGCGTCGGGTTCATGCCGTAACATCCGGTCATGATCTTTCCTTTGGTTCCCACCAGTATGATGCCGCCGTTTGAATCGCCCATCATCTCTCCGTCTTTCAGTTCCTTGGGACGGTCGGGAACCAGACCGCCATCATACCAGTAAACGGTGAGCTCCGGCATGTTTACATTGCCTTTGGGAGGCCTTGCCGGGAATTTATAGGTTACCTTCTGTGCCTGCGGCGGTGAATAGAGGTTGGAAAGCGTGGAGCTGCCTTCTACCGAAGAGGGGTATTTCAAGTCGAGTGCCCAGTAGAGCGGGTCCATGATGTGGCAGGCCATGTCTCCCAGGGCGCCTGTGCCGAAATCCCAGAATCCCCGCCAGTTCCACGGGGTGTATGCCGGGTCGTAGGGCCGTCTTGCGGCCGGACCGATGAACAGGTCCCAGTCGAGAGCCGCCGGAACGGGGACACCTCCCTTGGGCTCTGCCAGCCCTTGCGGCCAGATGGGGCGGTCAGTCCAGCAGTGGGCTTCGTGGACATCCCCGATGACACCTGACTTTACCCACTCTGCCACTTGTCTGCACCAGTCGAAGGAGTTGCCCTGGTTGCCCATCTGGGTGGCAACCTTGTATTTTTTAGCCAGCCTGGTCAGCAGCCTGGATTCATACACGCTGTGTGTCAGCGGTTTTTGTACATAAGTGTGCTTCCCCAGGGTGATGGCGTGGGCGGCCACGCCCGCGTGGGTGTGGTCGGGTGTCGCCACCAGGATGGCATCGATGGAGTTTCCCATCTTGTCGAACATTTCCCGCCAGTCTTTAAACTGCCTGGCCTTTGGATGATCGCCGAATGTCTTTGCGGCATATTTCCAGTCCACGTCGCAAAGGGCTATGATGTTCTCCGTTTTCATGTTGGTCAGGTTGCGGCGCCCCATACCCCCAACGCCAACACCCGCAATATTGAGCTTGTCGCTGGGAGCCATATGGCCAAAAGATTTACCTAATATGCTGTCAGGTACGATGGTCAACCCGGCAGCGCCTGCTGCCGCTGTTTTTAAAAATTTTCTGCGTGAATATGTGTTCATTGTTTTAAAATTTTGGAAACTATTTGTAATTATCATTTTGAATCAACACTCCGTTTGAAGTGTCAATTTCAGTTTGAGGAATTGGAAATGGCCAACTTTTATCCGTAACTAATTTACCTTTATTGGCGTAGGGCTGTTTTACGTTATAAGTATTCATAACGGTCACAAAATCACCCCAACGCAAAAGATCTATAAATCTATATCCTTCTAATCCAAGCTCCCATCTTCGTTCATTTTTAATCGCTTTCAGTAAATCATCAGAAGCCTTAACTGCTAAATTCGTTTCAAAATATACATCATCAATAGGAATCAAATCAGCTTCAAAAGCCCTGAAGCTGGCTTCTTCATCTTTTTTTGAAGTGGTAACAAAAGCCCTGTAACGAACTTCATTAACTAAACTAGCCACTTTCTGATTATCGCCTCCAGTTTTTAAAAGCGCCTCAGCATACATCAATATGAGATCTGCGTAGCGAATATAGTATGGAGTCCAATCTGAACGAATATCACCCAAAGAATACCCTGCTCTAAATTTATCGGGTACAAATGCTTTCCTGCTTTGCTGAAAATGAACATTATCATAACCTTTATAAGAGTGTTCAATTTGCTTACCTCCCACGTTCGGAAAGATATCTCCTGATTTTATAACGGAAAACAATTTTCTGGGATCTCTTTTGTCAAAAGACTCGGCAAAGTCAATTGTAGGGCAGTTACCTCCCCAACCGCCAACCTCCCCGCGTCCGGCATACATAACGGCAGTACAATAACCAATATCAAGATATCCGGGAACATATTTTCTTATTACAGTAAATATGGTTTCTTTATAAAGTTCTGCACTGTGTTCACCGGCGAAATAATCTCCCCTAAAAAGGTTTTGATAATCTGAAACTAAAGCAAAAGATTTGCTGTCATAAACAGTTTTTGCCGCATTCAAAGCTAGAGTATATTCTACGCCGGCATTACCTTGTAGTTTTCCCGTTTCCATTAATCCGGCAAAAAATAAACAAACTCTTGCTTTGAAAGCGTTAGCTACGTGCTTAGATATCCGACCATATTCATTGCCAGTTACCTGTATTGGCATATTCGGATCAGCTAAACATTCATCAATATCTTTCAGTATTTGTGTTCGTAAATCTTCAATAGAGGCTTTTTCGGGTAATTCAGAAGGTGCAGGGGTGCCCGTTAATAAAGGAACAGTTCCAAAAGTTGAAACTAAATCAAAATAATACCAGGCTCGAAGAAATTTCACTTCGGAGACATACCGTGATTTTACTTGTTCAGAAAGCAAACTTCCATCTGCTGCCACTAAAGATGTAGCAGTACTAATACCTTCAATTGCTGAATTACAACGAGATATTCCGGTATACCTTCGCGTCCACATATTCAATAATTCACCGTTTGAGGTTAATGGCCTTCCAGTAGCTACCTCTTTCGTTTCAGCTCGATCATTTGCATCTGAACCGCCGGCATCCGCATCATCCGTTATATTACTTCCAAGTTCTATCCTATTCAGATAATAATCCCAGTCTCCCCATGGAATCATATTTATGTAACAATTTGTTACGGCTTTAAAAGCAGCATCTGGGGTATTATAATATCCTGCCTCATCAATAGAAGCATATTGTTTCGAATTTAAAAAACTATCTGAACAAGAATAAACTAAAAACAACAAAAAAATGATGGGTATATATATTATTTTTTTCATATTGCGATTTTTTTAAAATTTAACACTTAATCCTATTAGATACTGACGTGCTTGCGGGTAAAACGCAATATCCACACCGTTGAATAAAGGTCTGCTATCAGCAATTTCAGGAGACATGCCCGTGTACTTGGTTAACGTGAATAAATTGTATGCGCCTATCCAAATTCTCATTTCCTGCATATATATTTTTTTGAGAAGATTTGCAGGCAATCTGTATCCAATTTGAATATTTTTCATTTGAAAATATGAGCCGTCTTCGGCTAACCAATCTGATACTTGGACATTTGTTGAATTGTCGGTTGTAATGCGGAATTGCGTATTGGATTTGTTTGTTTCACTCCAAGCATTCTCCATCAAATCCTTTGGTGCATTATAGTAAGCAGTTCCCGAATATAAATCCAATTTTTTCATATTCATAATGGTATTTCCTTGTACACCGTAGAAATCCATTAATAAATCAAAACCTTTGTAATCGAAACTTGCATTTAATCCGAAAGTAAATTTCGGAAACGGGCTACCCAAATATGTTCGATCAGCGTCAGAAATTATTCCGTCATTATTAACGTCAACATATCTCAAGTCACCCGGTCGAGCTTTATCTTGAACGACTTGTTTGCCTTCGGCATTTTTATAGCTGTCGATTTCTTGTTGTGATTGAAAAATTCCGTTGGTCTTTAAACCGTAAAAATAACCTACTGGCTGACCAACTTCAGTTTTCGTAATGGTTTTATTATCATACCCAACTCCGTATAAAGGCTGACCTCCACCTAATGAAAGAACTTTATTGGAGTAAGTAAAGAAATTACCACCTAAAGAATAATTAAGATCTCCGGTACTTCCCAGATAATTAATACTTAATTCTATTCCTTTATTCTCAATACTTCCTGCATTTGTCCATGGGTTATTAGTATAACCTAAATAGTGAGGTAGTGGTACCTGCAAAAGCATGTCTTTTGTCTTTTTATAGAATAAGTCACCAACAAAAGTTAATTTGTTATCAAAAAAACCCAAATCTATACCTAAATCCGTCTGTTCTGTAGTTTCCCATTTTACGTTTGGATTACCCATATAGCTTTTTCCACCGGCTAACTGGAAAATCCCGTTAAAGAAGAAATATCCACTGTTAAGACTATATGTTGAACGATACGCTCCTCCGTCTATTGCTTGGTTTCCTATTTGTCCCCAGCTTAAACGCAGTTTTCCATTAGATAGATGACTATCCATGTTTTTCAGAAAACTTTCTTCTGAAAACACCCAAGCAGCTGATGCCGACGGAAATACTCCCCACCTATTTCCGATACCGAAACTGGACGAACCATCGTATCTTAGAGTGGCGGTTAACAAATATCTATCTTGCCACGAATGGAAAAGACGTCCAAAATAGGAAACCATCGATCCATTGTATTTACTTCCCCCGGCAGATGGATTCTTAGTGGCTGCATCAATTACTGTCTGACTTTCCGCATTGGTTACAATACCTGTTTTTGATGCACTGAATGCCCCACCTTTAGTCATTTCAACAGAATTCCCCAATAAAAATGTCGTGTGTTGCTTTCCATTCCAATCGTATGTTTTGTCCAAAGTTAATAAGTTATCAATCACCGTATAATTTGAAAAATAGGATGCTGCACCTACATATCCGTCTATATTATTTTGATAAGCCCCAATATAATAGGAGGGCGTAAAATACTCAGGATTAGCCCTGTATATCGATAAATTTACTGTCCCTCTGTATTTCAACCATTTGAAGATGTCAATATCCAACGTGCTTCCTCCTCTAAAGGTAACATCCTTCCACCTATTATTCTTATTTATATCCAATTGTGCAACCGGATTGGCTCTGTTGTTAAAAAAAACAGGACTGTAAGCCGTATAAGGATTACTTGCGTCAATTTTGTCAATCAACAATAAGTTGGCCAATAAAGGAGCTACGTTATTTAAATTGGTTCTAAAAATTGGGGTAACCGGATCTACTGTTAATGAGGAGAATATTGTTCCATCGTAAATAGTGTTTTCCACTACATTGCGGCGTTCTTGCGAAACAATGGAAAAATTGCTGGAAAGCCTGGCCCAGCTGGTTAACTGATTGTCCACGGTTGTTCTCCATGAAACTCTTTTAAAGTCAGATTCTTTCACAATTCCATCCTGAGACATATAACCAAGGGAAGAATAATAAGAGGTTTTTTCTGTTCCGTTGGAGATGGATAAATTATAATTACGGATGGGAGCAGATTGAAATATTTGCTCCTGCCAGTCCGTACCTTTTGTACTACCGAAATTATTCTTCAAGAAATCCAATAATTGTTGCTTGTCACTTGACGAAATCCAAGGTTGTCCAGTTCCGTTTGTATAGGCTAAGTTCCGATAATCAATAAACTCTTCAGCATCTAAAAGATCGAATTTTTTTGTAACATTTTGTTTGCCAAAATAAACATCTAAGTTCACATTCATTCTATGAGTGCTACTCATTGTCCCTTTTTTTGTAGTAATAATAACAACTCCGTTGGCACCACGTGATCCATAAATGGCTTCTGCTGATGCATCCTTCAGAATTTCCATCGATTGGATATCATTTTGATTAAGCCACCCTATATCTGATTGAGGAAAACCATCAACCACATAAAGAGGATCGTTCCCGTTAACCGTTCCGATACCCCTAATCCTTACCGACGGGGGTGTTCCCGGGCTGCCTCCTGTTGACATAATGGTAACCCCAGGGACTTTTCCTTGTAATGCTTCTGATGCAGATCTAACCGGTATTCCGGTTAAATCTTCTCCTTTGACACTAGCAACAGAACCTGTCAAGTCACTTTTCTTCATAGTACCATACCCAACGACCACTACTTCATCCAATGTTTTTGTATCTTCCTGTATTATAACACTTAATGATGTTTGTCCGGTTGTTGTTATTTCATAAGGAAGATAACCAATATAAGATACATGTAGAATGGCATCAAGAGCCACACGCAACGAAAAACTCCCATTAACATCGGTGATAGTGCCATTACTTGTTCCTTTCTCTATAATGTTAGCACCAATAACAGGTTCACCGTTTACATCGGTAACCTTTCCCGTAACAACTTTTTGCTGGGGTTGTTGTTCAGATACCAGTTCGATAGTGCGTTTGCGATCGAAAAAAATATACTTGTCGGAAACAGAATATGACAAAGAAGTGTTTTGGGTCATCACTTCCAGAATTTCTTTAACCGTTTTATCAGTCATATCTAAATTGAACCGGTAAGAATTATCCACATCGCGGTTTTTATAAAAAAACACATAACTCGATTGTTTTTCAATTATGGAAACCACCTCGTTAAAAGTGGCATCCTTTGCTTTAACAGTAATTTTTTCACTTTGTGCGTGACTCAGAGCAAATGCATTACAAATGCCCGCCAACATAAAAATTACGATAAACTTCATGGTTAATACTATTTTTCCGGGTATAAATCCTCGTAAGATTACTATTTTATTCATATATTTGCATGTTTTTGATTGGGTTAGAACTAATTGTTCCGTTAGTTTACCAGACACCCGGAACAGTTGTTAATTGATTAAAAACGCCTTATCTTGAATCGGGTAGTCTATCGAATTGCCCGGTTCTTTTTATTCTTCTTTTATCCGTCCATAGGTTTTAATTTTAAATGATTTAATGTTTATTTTAACGCAATTGTAATGGAGTCGTTGCTAAAAATTGTCCGGAATTCTCCATGAAAATTAATAATCCGCATAACCTCTTCTATGCTCTGATTCGATGAGAATTTACCGGTATACTTCTCCGCACGGCTTTCTTTATCAGTAACAATAATGGTTACACCGTACATTTTACTCAACCGATCAGTTATTTGTTGCAAAGGAACATCCTGAAACGAATATATCCCGTTGGTCCAAGATATTACCTCATGGGTATCGGTCTGGTTCAAGGTTATTTGTCCGGTATATGCATCAAAGCGAAGTTGTTGCTCAGGACTCATTACAATACGATCCCTTAAATTTTTCTCTTCGTCAAAAGTTTCCAGTTGCACTTTTCCACTGATCAGGGTAGTGACGGAATATGCATCTGTTGAATAATCCATAACATTAAATCTCGTTCCCAGCACATTGATTTGTTGTTTATTGCTGTGAACAATAAATAATTTGTTTTCCTGCTTTATTACGTTGAACAATGCTTCACCATCGAGGTATACTTTACGTTCTTCATTTTTAAATTTCTTCGGATATCTTAAATAAGACGACGCATTTAGTTGTACCCACGAACCATCGGGTAAATGAATGGTTTTAGGAAGACTACACGCGGGATTATGAACTTCCACCCAGGTAACGGATGTTTCCTGCCGTATGTAAAACAAAGTAACGCCCCAAATTAAGAATCCAGCGACAGCGGCAGTTGTAGCTATTTTCCAACGGTTGAACAGTATTGATTTTTTCTTTGTAACAACTATCTCATCCTTACTTTTACTTTTTTGAAGTTTTGCCCATAGGCGATTCCATCCGGTTTCCAACTCAACACCATCAAGATACAAATCTCCTTTTCGATAATCATAGATATTTTTTAGTTCGAAAAACAATTTTTTGTTTTTGTCGGTTAAATGAATCCATTCAGAAAAGAAATGCATTTCTTCTTCCGAAACGGTATTTTGTAAAACCCGAATGATTATTTCCTCTATATTAAAGTCCATCAATTACTTATTTCTTCTAATAATCAAAAAGACTCTACGGCCTTTATAGCGTCTTTTGATATATATACGGTTTAAGAACAAAAACTACGTATATAAATTACAAAAAATTAAATAATTCTCACAATAAAACAAAAAAAATGGAGAGAAGTAAAGGCATTAAATTATCACGAATTATTTTCAAAGCTTTATAAACTTGTGTTTCTACGGTTCTTACGGAGATATTTAAATCTTTAGCAATTCTGGCATGTTTTTCTTCTTCAAGGTAAGCTTTAATAAAAATTCTTTTACATTGTGGGGGAAGTCTCTCTATTTCATCATAGACAGCATTGATTTTCTCATTAAATAAAATATCTTCGTTTAAATCATACCATCTTAATTCTTCAATCTTCAGTTCTGCCTGAATCCTTGACACATAAGTCTCTTCAACTTTAAGATGCTCCAGATAATCGAGACAGGCATTTCTTACCATGCGGAAAAGGTAAGCCTTTATTCCGTTTTCATTAAACTTCTCTGAATTTTGGTGATAAAACTTAAGAAACACATCATGTACAATATCTTCAGCTGTGAAGTTATCGACAAACTTTCTGGCAAAGGCGATTAACTGAGGAGCCTGTTGCAGGTAAATTTTTTTTACTTGCTTTTCATCGCCACAGGGTATCATATCTCTTAATCGACCGTTTTGCAATTCAGGTATTTTTTCTCTTCATCTGCAAAGGTAACCAATTTGGAAAAACAATAAAAAAACTTGATATTACACAGCATACCCCACAGCCAACACAAGTGCAGGAATGAGCCTGCGGCTGAATTTGAACCGGTAGCGGGTACTTTTAGGGCTCGTATTCCCCGCTCATCACCTCTTTTACGGCTTTTAAATAGCCAAATCCATTCTGCATATCAGGCAGGAGATAGCTCCCCTCCACCCATTCATTCCAGGCATTTATGGTAATGAGTTTCGTTTGTTCAGGATGACTATCAGCATACTTCTTAGCTTGATACAACAAAGCTGCGAAGCTTTCGGGGGTGTTGTGGTAATGAACCACATCCTTCATGCCTTTCGCTGGAAAACGCGGCGTATCATCCCAGCCAACAGATACACATGGGAATAACGGTACGTTCAATATGGAATCCATTTGAGTCCGTATTTTTCTTGAATTGTCGCCGTATACCAAATAATCTTCGTTGAGTCCTCCCATGTTATACATGGCAACACTGTTGAACCCCATCTCCTCTACTTTGTTTGAAAATTTTTCAGCCGACTCTTTCGACATGAGGGAGCCTCCCCCCTGGTTCCATTGAATATGCAGGTCCGGGAATCCCGCTTTTTTAACTTCCTCCCGGAAATAATCCAGTGCTTCCCGTGTTCTCTTCGCATCTCCTCCGAAGCTCTCCATCAGCTTGTCAATACTGAAAATAGAGAAAACGGGCTTGCCGTCAATCTTAAAATAATTCGGTTGCTTGAAATATTGATTGATCACCCGGTCAACGATAATCTTAAAATTATTTTCATCAACAACAGCGTTCCACAAAACCGACGTATCGTCCTTATATTTGTGAACATTCCAATAATTGCGCTTTACATCGTGATTGGCCCACATGATATAAAACTGCATCTTCGAGTTATTTTTTGCTTTCAGGAATCCATCGTTCAGCGCACTTTCCAGAAATGGTCCCTCGTCATACCAGTACCAGTCATACACAAAGACATTGACTCCATGTTCCACTGCCAGGTCAATCCATTTCTCAACCACCTTAGGGTCGTTATCCATCTCATAACCCCACAACGGAAGCCTCGGCTGGTAATGGCCTTCAAATCGTGGGTTTCCTTTCTTGATCACCTCCCATTCCCCGGTTCCTTCGGGCCACAACATATCACCGAAACGCTCGTCGTGATGGCACGATGGCCAAATGTAGGCTGCAACGTAATACTCAGAATTATTACTGCTCTCCTTAACCGTGTTTTTTTTATCGGTACATGAAGTTACTGCCATACAGCATGCCATCCATACGGACAACTTTAAAAAAAAATTTACATTAATTTTGAAAACCATAGTATTTGAGTTAAAAAATATTTTTGCAATTATAGTAAAAACTATTGAGAATCCTCCTAACAATTCTCTAATAGCCGAAATTCTTCAAATCGACCAATTCCGTGTTTTCACATTTCATGATACGTCCGGGAAAAGTCTGAACAATGGAATAATTGTGGGTCGACATAATAACAGCAGTGCCCCCACTGGAAATCTGTTGCAGTAAGTCTACAATCTGGCTACCGGTTTCGGGATCCAGATTTCCTGTAGGCTCATCGGCAAGAATCAGCAATGGCGAATTGAGCAACGCCCGGGCAATTACCACACGTTGCTGTTCGCCACCTGAAAGTTCGTGCGGCATTTTGTAGGTTTTGTTTTGCATTCCAACCTGAGTCAATACCTCAATAATACGGTCCTTAATAATTATTTTGTCTTTCCAACCCGTCGCCCGGAGCACAAACTCCAGGTTCTTTTCTACCGTACGGTCGATGAGAAGCTGAAAATCCTGGAAAACGATACCGATCTTTCTACGCAGGTAAGGGATCTGTTTTCTTTTCAAGGCTTGCAAGTGGTAATCGAAGACACGGGCATCGCCGGACTCAATCGGAATTTCAGCATACATACTCTTCAGTAATGTACTTTTCCCCGACCCTACTTTACCGATAATGTATAAAAAATCACCCCGGTTGACCTCCAGGTTCACATCACGTAAAATTATATTTTCCTCTCTGTTGAGTTGTACTCCGGTATATTTTATCAAAAAATCGTCACTCATTATTTTAAAAATTGAATAATAAACGGATATCTCCAGTATTCGCCGTTATTGGCTTTAACAGCAGCCAAAATAACAAAAACCAGGTAAACAATACCCAGAACGACGAGCAACGGAATACCGATAATAGTAATAGCTAGTACCGCACTGTAAATGAGATAGCTGATCGTAAAATTCAATATATTTTTTCCGTGAAGATCCACGTTGGCGTTGATATCCTTATTGATAACCCACATGAGTACGGGCGCCACAAACCCAGCTAACGGTATCAGCAAACCCAGCAATTGGGAAACATGCATCAACATGAGGTAAGTGTTTTCTTCCAGTCCGAAAAGAGGCTTACTGCCCGACGATGTCGACGACGAAATTGTTTCATTCAATATCTTCGCTTTTTCACGTTGGTATTCTTCTTCGGTGATGCTTCCTTTTTCACGAAGTTGGTCCAGAATTTTTAAATCTTCGTATTTCATGATCTTTTTTGTGTTATGTAGTACATTTAATCTTAACTCATAGCTCTCAGCAACTTGTCAATCAAGGAAACCATTTCGTTGAATTCCTCTTCTTCAAACAACCGGGTAAGCATAACGATCTTACCCTCCCTGTCAATAATGATATTGCGCGTGATGCCGGCATCTTTTTCGGCGTACAACCCGAAGATTCCCGCATCCGGATCCATTCCAATGGGATAGGTAACACCGGTTGCCTCACGCAGCACCTGAATTTTTTCTGCCGGTTCCTCCCGGTCAATACCATACAACGCAAACTGGGGATTGTCTTTGTGTTTTTGCCATATCTCTTTCTCGATGTGCGGCATTTCTTTCCGACAAACCCCGCACCAACTGGCGGTAAATTGCAGCATCACCACTCTCCCGCGCAAATCGGATAGTTTTATTTTTTTACCGTCGGGCAAAGCCATCTCAAAATCGGGAGCAGGGTCTCCTACTTTTACCCGGTATTGGCGGTCAAGGGTATCCTGAACCTGAACGGTATTTTGTTTTTGCGTATTAACACCGTTCTTTTTCACGGAGGGGTTACACGATACCAACGCCAGGACAAATAAAAAAATGAAAGATAATCCTTTAAGCATATGATTTTAACGGTTTTCAAAAATAAATCTTTTACGCTAAACGCTTTGTTCTTCGTTTACACTTCACAAAGATAGTTTTTTTTCCTGTTTCCGATTTTTTTTGTATAAAAATAAAGCGATAAGCCAAGCGGTAAGGGAACCCAGGAGGTCGGCCAAAAAATCGGCCAGTTCTGCACTGCGCGAGCTAAAGAAGTACTTCTGCATCAGTTCAATAGCTGCTCCGTATATAACAGGTAAAATAAATCCCCAGAAAACCCAGCGGCTCATTCTGGGACGACCGTTATGCAAGCGATAATAATCAAACAAGGAGACGGCCGACAATACAAAAAACATTCCGAAGTGAGCTATCTTGTCCCAAGCTATAATTTGTGGAAGTTGAGGGACATCATCAGAACTAATCAAGCAGGTTACGGTGAAAATCAGGAATCCAACAAAAACGGGAAGAAGAATATGACGGAGATAATTATTCATATAGGGACATCGTTTTGCAAAAAACGTCTCAAAGATAATTTAAAAACATGACTCCACGCTCAATTTTAAAAACATATAACTAAAACAATCCCTTAAATTCCTGAAAAATTCGTTTCTTTGTCAGCTAAATACAAAAAACAACATACAAAACGATCATTTTCGGATTTCTTTAAATATGAAAAAAATTTCTTTTCTTCTATTAATCGTATTAATCGCAACAACCGTTAAAGCCCAAACCACGCAAACCGATAAAAATCAACGGTATTTCGATATCAACAAAAGCATCGATATTTTCAACTCCGTGATCAGGGAATTGGATATGTTCTACGTGGACAGCGTAAAGGTAGACAGTTTGATCAACGGAACCATCCGCACCATGCTGGCCCGGATGGATCCCTATACGGAGTACTATGCCGAAGAGAATATCGGTGATCTTCAATTTATGACTACAGGCGAATATGGCGGCATAGGGTCAATCATTTCCTACAACAACAACCGGGTGATTATCAACGAACCCTACAAAGGACTTGCGGCCGATAAAGCAGGCCTAAAGGCAGGCGATGCCATTCTGGAAATTGACGGAGCGGATATGGTAAAAGCATCCGTAAAAGAGGTCAGCGATAAGTTAAAAGGAACTCCCGGAACAACGTTGAAACTGAAAATTCAACGTCCCGGAGAAAACAAATCCCGCGAGATAACCCTTGTTCGCGAAAAAATAGAAATCGACCCCATCACCTATTCTGCCGTTTTGGATGATGCCGTGGGATATTTGCATTATTCCGGCTTTACCAACGGCAGCTCGAACCGGGTTAAGGAAACGATCCTGGATCTGAAGAAAAAAGGCGCTGAATCTCTGGTTATTGACCTGCGCGGAAACGGTGGAGGTATTTTGGATGAAGCCGTCAACGTTGTCAACTTCTTCGTGCAGAAAGGGCTTGAGATTGTTTCCACAAGAGGCAAGGTAAAACAATGGGACAGATCGTATCACACTCAAAACCAACCGATCGATACACTTATGCCGATTGTTGTGCTTATCGATACCGGCTCGGCTTCTGCCTCTGAAATTGTTGCCGGCTCACTTCAGGATTTGGACCGGGCTGTTATTATCGGCAATCGCTCCTTCGGAAAAGGCTTGGTGCAGACACCACGTGATTTACCTTACGGTGGAAACATCAAAATCACTACATCGAAGTATTACATTCCAAGCGGACGTTGTATTCAGGCCCTGGATTATTCGCACCGCAATCCCGATGGTTCCGTAGCACGTGTTCCGGATAGTTTGACGCATGTTTTCAAAACTAAAAGCGGTCGTGAAGTGCGTGATGGCGGCGGTATCACCCCTGACTACGTCATTCCCCAGGAAAAAAGCGGCACGATCGGTTATTATTTACTTACCGAAAACATTATTTTCGACTACGTCACCGATTGGGCCCTAAAACATCCGTCCGTTGCACCTCCCGCCAATTTTCATCTTTCCGACGCTGATTACGAACTGTTTAAACAGTTTGTAAAAAGCAAGGATTTTCAGTACGACCAAATGAGCAACCGCTCGTTACAGTCGTTAAAAAACATCATGGAGTTCGAGGGATATTTCAACACAGCTTCGGAAGAATTCAAGGCACTGGAAGAAAAATTGCAACCCAACCTCGATCGTGACCTGGAACTTTTCAGTAAAGAGATCAGGCAGATGATCGAAACCGAGATTGTTCAGCGGTACTATTACAAAGAAGGTGTACTGATGTATGAGCTGAAGGATGATGCGGCACTGAAGAAGGCCAAAGAAGTGCTGAAAGACAAACAACTTTACGCTCGCACGCTCCAGCCGCAACCCGTAACCGGACCTCAATAACCCACTTGCCGTGCGTTTCACTGCTTCAACTTTATTTCTGTTCCTTGCCTTTTCACTTTCACAAGCCCAGGAGAAACAGGTAAGGTTGATTTTTGCCGGAGACGCTATGCAACACCTGCCGCAAATACGTGCAGCACAAACCCCTGACGGATACAATTACGATTCCTGTTTTTATTTGCTGAAGGAGAAAATAGCGTCTGCAGACATCGCTTGTGTGAATTTCGAGACCACATTAGCTGGAAAACCTTATTCGGGATATCCACAATTTAGTGCTCCCGACGAGTTTGCTTCCGGATTGAAAGATGCGGGATTTGATATTTTCTTTCTGGCCAACAACCACGTCGTTGATAAAGGGCGCAGGGGAGTTGAGCGCACACTCGGCGTGCTGGATTCCATCGGGATAAAACATACAGGAGTATTCCGTTCGAAAGACTTCCGGGCATTGAACTACCCTCTTATGGTTATTAAAAACGGTATCCGGATTGCTTTCCTGAACTACACGTACGACACCAACGGACTCCCGGTTACTGCGCCCCATATGGTGAACGTCATCGATACGCTGCAAATGAAAAGCGATTTAAGGCTCACGCAACTTTATAACCCCGATATCGTTATCGCCAATATGCATTGGGGCGATGAATACGTAACCCGTCCGAATGCCGAACAGAAAAGGCTGGCCAGTTTTCTTTTCAGGAACGGTGTCAGAATCATTATCGGCAATCATCCGCACGTAGTACAACCGTTGGCTAAGAATAAAACAAACAACGAGATTGAGACCGTTGTTTATTATTCGCTCGGTAATTTCGTCTCCAACCAGCAAAAAATAAATACCGACGGCGGGGCAATGGCTGAGATAGTTATCCATATGGCGGATGATAACAGTCCGGTGAAGATAATATCGTGCAGTTACTCGTTGATCTGGGTGAGAAAACATACCGAAAACGGGAAGTTGAAATACACGGTCATTCCGGTAGAGGAACACAAAAAAAAGGCAATTCCGGAGCTAACCCCGGAAGAATGGCAAAAAATGAATATCTTTGCAACCAAGGCCGATCAACTAATTGGATCGTTTTAAGCTATGCCAACATGGGAGTTTGTTTTTCGCCTGCTGGCGGCAGTTGCTGCCGGTGGCGCCGTGGGACTTGAACGTCAAATCAATAATAAAAGTGCGGGATTCCGTACCAATACCCTGGTATCGGTAGGTGCCTGTATTTACGTGCTGATCAATGTAATTTTAACCGAAAACGGCGGAGACCCTACCCGGATAATCGGCCAGATCGTAACGGGAATCGGCTTTCTGGGAGCGGGTGTGATCCTGCACAGGGGCATCAATGTCCAGGGCCTCACCACTGCGGCTACGATATGGTGCAGCGCCGCCCTGGGCTCCCTTGCCGGATTGGGTTTGTATGTGGAGCTGTTGATTTCCGCCCTGTTGATTATCCTGGTCAATACGGCCTTCAAGAAAGCGGACAAATGGTTTATGGGAGAGAAGAAAAAGAAAGCCGGAAATAACAACGATCATTCATTCGAATAGAAATCAACGGACAAGCATTACCGTGATTCCCGTACAGGATTTTTGCTTCTTACAATAATCACTCAACGTTTTTTCATCAATCACCACGTTGTTTTTCGCACTCGATGCGTGGATAAACGTCAGTTTACCGTCCTTTTTGTAGGCAAACCCCGTGTGTGTGGTGTCCAACCCTTTGATGGAGGTGGTAAAGGCAATCATCGCCATGTGTGGAATATCTACTTTCGCTGACTCTAACTTTTCTTTAGGGAGGTAGTAAAATCCTCCCCTGGCGTTTATCTCGCCTTCAATATTCCTTATTCTTTCGAGCATTTGATCGTCTGTTTTCAACAAACGGTAAGCAGTGCGGTGCGAAGTCATAAAATCGATGGTTTTCGTTTCAGATATTCCACCCAACCGTTGGCTTGCTTCCGATAAAATTTTCTTTTTCACGTTATCGTAAATCCAGTCAGAAGTGTAATGCAGCCGGGAATCGTAACCATCGACAACACCATTTCTATACCTGATTCGTTTTAGTTGCGAAGCAAAATTGTCAAACGAAAGATCGTCCGAAACAACTGTGTTGGCAAGGGCAATAACTGTTTCCACAAAAGTCACACAATCGAATTCCCGTAAATTTATCACCAGTCTTTCGGTATCGTTTTTATCCAAAGTCCCGGTAACATAAGGCGCATTGAGAAAAAATTCCGCTGTCTGTTGCAAAATCAGTTCTTTTGATTTTGACCGGATAGGGTCTATGTGTTTTCTGTAATGCTCGAAAATAATTTTGTCCTGCGGTTCCCAATCGATGGATTGGGTAAAGGAGACCTGAACATCAAAAAAAAAGGAGAAAAATAAGAAAAAATGAATGGGTTTAGGCAACATTTGAAGATTTGTTGAAGTTTACATTTACCAATCTATGGGGGAAATACCGTGAGCCCGTAAATACGTATTTGTTTTACTAAAATGCTTGTTTCCAAAGAATCCCCGATGTGCAGATAATGGCGAAGGGTGCGGGGATTTCAACACAAGATGTCTATTCGTATCAACAACGGAACCTTTACGCTGTGCATAGGCTCCCCAAAGGAGGAAAACCAGATTTTCACGTTCGTTGGCGAGGTGATAAATAGCGGAATCGGTAAATTCTTCCCATCCTTTGTGTTGGTGTGAGCCGGCCTGATGGGCACGGACAGTTAGCGTTGCATTCAATAAAAGAACCCCCTGCCTGCTCCATCTTTCCAAGTTTCCCGATGCCGGAACGGGGTTTCCTAAATCGTTGTGAATCTCTTTGTATATATTGACCAGCGATGGAGGAATTTGTACTCCATCGTTCACTGAAAAACACAATCCATGAGCCTGTCCGGGTTCGTGATACGGATCTTGACCCACAATAACCACCTTTACCTGCTCAAAAGGGCATTGGTCAAAAGCGTTAAAAATCAGCTTTGCCGGCGGATAAACGGCTCGTGTGGAATACTCCTGCCGTACGAAATCAGTCAGGGTTTTAAAATAAGGTTTTTCAAACTCTTCACTCAGTCGTTGTTTCCAGCTCTCTTCTATTTTTACAGTCATAACGGTTTATAAAGCTAGACTATTGCTTGCTAAGGCATGACTCATGCAGGCTTAAGCATTGTCTGTTCGCATAGCCTGACGCAACAGTTGGTTTTTGGTGAGTAAAAATACAAAAAAACAAGCAGAAACAGGAATTTTCAATGAAATTCAACAGAAAAGTCTTCGGCTTATATCAGGAAGATATCGTTCTCTGCAGCTTCTCTTCTCATTTCTTTCGACCATATGCTGGCCTGGATCTCCCCGATATGCGCTTTACGCAAATAGTACATACACAAGCGTGACTGTCCTATCCCTCCACCTATGGAAAGGGGAAGTTCATCGTTGACCAACCGTTTGTGAAAAAACAAACGGAGTTTTTCCTCCTGATTTTTGATTTTTAACTGCTTCAACAAGGCTTTCTTGTCCACCCGAATTCCCATGGATGACAGTTCCACAGCCCTATCTAGCACGGAGTTCCAAACAAGCAAATCGCCATTCAATCCCTCGAAACCCTCCTCGTTGAGTGTTGTCCAGTCGTCGTAATCGGCAGAACGTCCATCGTGTGGCTCACCGTTAGATAAGCTCCCCCCGATACCAATAATAAAAACGGCTCCGCATTCTCTTGCTATGGCATCTTCTCGTTCCTTTGCCGCCAGATCCGGATATTTTTGCAACAAATCTTCAGAAGAAATGAAGGTTATTTCGCGTGGAAGCTCAGGTGTTAACTGAGGAAAATATTCATGTACCAGATATTCGGTACGGAGCATAGCGCTGTAAATCCGCTTTACAACATCTTTCAGGAACGTAACCGTTCTTTCTTTTTCATCGATTACCAACTCCCAATCCCACTGGTCAACATAAAGCGAATGCAGGTTGTCCAATTCTTCATCAGCTCTGATAGCATTCATGTCGGTATAAATACCATACCCCTTTTCTATTCCGTAATCGGCCAGAGTCATTCTTTTCCATTTGGCAAGAGAATGTACAATTTCAGCAACGGTATCGTTCATATCCTTAATAGGAAAACTCACCGGACGCTCTATTCCATTCAGGTCGTCGTTGATTCCGGTTCCCTTTTCCACAAAAAGAGGTGCGGTAACACGCCGTAAACGTAACTCCGATGCTAAATTTTGCTGAAAAAAATCCTTGATTTTTTTAATTCCAAGCTCCGTCTGCCTTAGATTTAACAAGGGTTTATATCCTTTTGGAACAATCAGGTTTGACATTTTATACCGTTTTGATGTAATCGTCTGCAAAGATACATCAATTATTCAGTTTGTCAAATATTTTCATCACAAATACTCATTTTGACAATTTTTTTAATAAAATAAGATCAAAAGAGCATTAAACCTCTAGTTTGCCTATTATTTCGCTGACTGACTTCAAATTATGCCTATCCAGGTAATCGGTAATTCCGTCGATTACTTTCATGGAAACCGCAGGATCTATAAAGTTATAGGTCCCGATTTGTATGGCTGTCGACCCGGCAAGCATAAATTCAATGGCATCGGCTGCATTTGAAATTCCTCCCATCCCGATAACCGGAATTTTCACGGCATTGTATACTTGCCAAACCATTCGCAGCGCGATAGGCTTTATACACGGACCCGACAACCCTCCCGTCACGGTGGAGAGCCTGGGCCTTCTGGTTTCCGCATCGATAGCCATTCCCAGAAATGTATTTACCAGCGAGACAGAATCAGCCCCCTCATCCTCAACCGCTCTCGCAATATCAGCTATATCGGTAACGTTGGGCGATAACTTTACAATCAATGTCTTATGGTAAACATTGCGAACTGCTCTGGTAACGTTTGCAGCCGACTGGCACGAAGTACCAAAAGCCATTCCGCCCTCTTTGATGTTGGGGCAGGAAATGTTCAGTTCAATGGCAGGAACTTTATCCAAATCGGCCAGTCTTTCGGAACATTTTACGTAATCATCGAGCGTTGAGCCCGATACATTAACGATTATGCAGGTATTGTACCCTTTTATTCCGGGATAAATATGTTCGACAAAGTAGTCCACACCTTTATTTTGCAAGCCGACAGAATTAAGCATTCCGGAAGGTGTTTCAGCCATCCTGGGATAGTCGTTGCCTTGTCTCGGCTCCAGGGTAGTTCCCTTGACAAAAATTGCCCCCAACCGGTTCAAGTCAATGAAATCAGCATATTCCACTCCGTAACCGAAGGTTCCCGATGCCGTGGTTACCGGATTTTGCAATTCCAGTTCTCCGATATTTACTTTTAATCGATCCATGTGAGTTCGTTAATGTTAAAGACGGGTCCATCGGTGCAGGCGCAAAGATTTCCCCGGGTTGTTTTCTCGATACAACAGAGGCAAGCTCCGAAACCGCACGCCATAAGATTTTCCAATGATGCTTCACATCCGGTTTTGTTCGTGCGTGCATACCGGGCTACCGCCACCATCATAGGTTTTGGTCCGCATGTATAAATAAAGTCGTATACGTTGTTCCGAAGAACAGAATGATCGGTTACAAATCCTTTTTCGCCCAACGATCCGTCCTCAGTAGTACAGTACACTGTTCCCAACGCCTCAAAATCACTCAATTGAAGTATATCCCTTTGGGAACGTCCCCCTAACAGGAACTCGGGAGAATACCCTTTTTCATTGAGTTTTTTCCCCAGAAAAAGCATGGGAGCAGTGCCCACTCCCCCTCCCACAAGCAGGTATTTGCCCTCTTTCTTCGGAATGGTAAAGGAGTTGCCCAGCGGAAAAATCAGATTCAATAGTTGACCTGCAGGTGTTTCACATATTTTTCGGGTTCCTTCACCCACACGCTGTATCAAAAGCCACATTTCATTTTTTTCCTTATCTACAAAGTTTATGGATATAGGCCTTCGAAGAAACACATTGCCTGAATTACTTACTAAAACCTGAACAAACTGTCCCGGAAACATATCGGGCAACGTATCATTATCTGCCGGAGTAACCTTGATCAGGTTGTTCTGGTAATTAAGAGGTTCGTTTGAGCGAACAATGAAGTCGAGTACTTTCATCGGTGAAAACTTTATTGGGTACAAATTTACACTATAATTTTCAATTCCTGCACAGGCGCACAAAAATAAAACCAGGCTTGCAAAGGGCAAACCTGGTTCTGAAGCAGGATTACGGTTTTTTAAAAACCCCTTTTCTCTATTTTATCCGGCTGCTATCCTTTCTTTTGGGAACCGTCCACAAATATACCGTTCTGCCATCTACTGATACCTGCTTATCTGGCTTCCAGTCACCCATGTCAAAAGCATGAGAAACAACCCTGCTTCCCGGTTTCATTTCTTTCAGTATTTTCGGCATTAATTTCAGGTTGACATCCGGTAGCAGATAAAGGGTTAGCACAGTAGCTTTACTGAAATCAAAATCGAAAAGATTTCCTTCGTAAAATTTCACTTTCTTTTCTACTCCTTTTTTCTTAGCATAAGCATTGGCCTCCTCAATCCTTTCCGGGTTCAGATCCACTCCTATCCCGGTAGCTCCATATTTTTTGGCAGCAGTTATCACTATACGCCCATCACCGCATCCCAAATCGTAAACGACATCGCTCCTGTTCACTTTTGCCAAATCAAGCATAACATCTACCACCTCCATCGGAGTAGGAACATAGGGAACGTCAAGATCTATCTGGGCATTTAACTGTGTGAATGCCAACGTGAATAACAAAACAAACAAGCACTTGACTGATTTCATGTTGTGTAATTTTTAATTGTTAGAAAATAAGGGTCTTATGTAATAAATCAACGGGTACCGTTAATTGTTCAACCGATGTAAGAATAAATAAGGTAAAATTAACAATTTAAGACTGTTAATCCTTCCTGGCTACAATCTTGTTTTTGAAAAGAAGGTAAAAAATCAGCCCGATGATTAAAAGTGCCGCCCCCAATAAAGCACCTTTGCCGGTATAAGACAGACTCGAATAAAGTAAATATCCACAAAACACAACAAACAAGAGCGGGGTTACCGGGAACAACGGAACTTTGAACGGTCGTGGTACGTCAGGCATCTTTACCCGCAGTACAATCAATCCAATGCCCATACACAAAAAGAAAAACCAAAAAACGGGTGCTGTAAAATCGACCATGGATTCGAATCCGCTCCGGCTAAATGCTCCGAAAATTATAAGCAAAACAGCAATGACACCTTGAATAAGAAGGGAATTGAGCGGCGCAGACTTTCTTTCGTTCCATTTTCCGAGAGTGGCAAACAGACTGAAATCTTTTCCCAGTGCATAATTGGATCGTGCACCCGTAAAAATAGTTGTGTTTAATGATGTTAAAGCAGAGAATATTACCAGCAAGCCTATTAAAACAACCCCTTTTTTTCCAAGCGTAACCCTCATCATATCCACCCCAACGGCATCCGACGCAGCCATCCCAGGAAGTCCCAACACATTCAAAAAAGCCATATTGATAAGAAGGTACACCGCGGTTATGATCAAAATACCCGCAACCAGCACAAATACCATCTTCCTACTGCCAGCCTTCAACTCCGAAGAGACATAAGCTGCCTCATTCCATCCGCCAAAAGTCAATAAAACAAAAATAAGAGCCAGGCTGAATGATTGAAAAGAGGGCGATGATTCAATACCCGGAGAGGCTGTTGACGAAATATCGGGCTCTACAAAAAAACCCACTACGATGATGATCAGTATGCCGGTAAACTGCAATGCGGACAGAAGCTTTTGAAGGCCAGTTCCGAATTGAATTCCCAGCCTATTTACCAGGGTGAGCAGAACCACTACGAGAACAGCATAAAAAGAGGCTGAATGTTCGCCAAACGATAGCAGTTTCGACATATAGTCACCCGCAATATAAGCCAGTATAGCAATGGAGCCTGTTTGAATAACCGCAATACGCGCCCAGGCAAACAAGAAAGAGAACCCATTACCAAACGCCATTCTTAAAAAATGGTAATCGCCTCCAGCACTGGGAAAGGCAGAGCTAAGCTCCGAATAGCAAAGCGCACCGGCAAGAGAAACCAGGCCTCCCAGCACCCAGACACTCAAGAACCAAAATCCATCGGGAGTGTTCGCTGCAACCACCGACGGTGTTCTGAAAATTCCAGCACCGATCACAATGCCTGTAATCAGAACAATAGCGTCTATAAGGCGTAATGTAGGTTTGGGAGCTGCGGGCGGACATATCTCGTTTTGATCCGAAGAAATCCTGCTGTCAACTGTTGATCCGTTGCCTGTATTTGCGTTGTTCTTTTGCATAACACCATCAGTTATCGCAAATCCAAAGATACAAATAATTAATTTATTAATGTTCTACAGGTATCCGTCAAATAAAACAAGGGTTCCGGATTGAACGGGAAAGGAAATTTAATTTTTGAGGAATAGGGAAAGCGTCAAAAACAACACATTATTTAACCGGCTGCGGTACAAAAGTTTCAAATGTGCTGTCGTTGTAATAAATAATTATTTGCCTGATTTTTTTATCATTATTTTTCTGAGCATCAATAATCTTATTTTCAATAACTTGAATATTTTTTTCAGGCTTATTAACGTCAATTCCTTCAGGTTTAACGACCGTTTCTTTCTCCTGGAGTGTTGCAGGAGGGCCCTGATGGAATAAATCATGTTCTTTAGGTATAGAATCCATATCAAATCCATCTTTATACATCTGTCCTGTACCATTGATTAGCCACTCAGTATTGATGTACGGCATTCCTGATAAAATTTTGGTAACGACATCGAGGCTAGGGTTGTTTCTTCCGTTTAGAATATGAGAAATATTGGCCCGGTTAATCTGAAGTCTATCGGCAAATTTTGCCGGCGTCAAATTTTCATTTTCCATTATTTGTCTAATTCGTTCTCTCATGATGCAAGAATATGAATAATGAATAAATATTCAGTATTTAATTTAGATACAAATGTACGAAACATTATTTACAAATAGAAATTATTAGAATATATATTTGTTAATTACAAAAGTATCTAATCAATAAACAATTGTACTTGCAAATAAAATAACAACGGTTAACAACGTCAAAAACTGAAAAAATATAAACTTTAAAATATTAATCTATAGTACTGATATATATCATTATAAATAATATATAATGCTATTATTTAACAAATTATCCGCATTCTTAGAGTTGAAAATCGCTAAAAACTAATCTATAAATTTAATAAATGATTTTAACTATATGATTTATAGATATTTAGTATCTATAAATAAATTGATTATCTGTTTGTTAAAATAATAAATATACAAATGTTTTATACTTTTTGGTATTTATGTTTGATCTTAGTCTTGGTACATTTGTTGTTTACTTTTGAAATGGATACAAAAGTAAATTATTTGTATGTGTCTTATTGCTTGTAATTATTCAACGACTGTTGAAAATTTATTTAAGCCGAACCGTATTTTTTCGTCAAGCAATCAGTAGCGTTTGGGAAGACAGAGGATAAATACTCGAAATACACCAGAACTCCACTAAAAACAAAAAAATACCGGGAACTCCCCATGTCAATAGAAATAATCGATTCTCGTAGGATTCAAAAAACTATTATTTACTGATAATCAAACAATTGATACTAAAAATCTATGCTAAAAAAAGTGATCTGATAAATAATAAGAGTAAAAAATGAAAAATCAGAGAAAAATGATTTAATTTGTGAAACTTTAAACGTATAAAAAAATGAAAAAAGGAATAATTTCAGTTTTACTGTTCATCACCGTTGTTCTGCTGGCATCTGCCCAAAACAAACAAAAAAATCTATACGATTTTACAGTTATTGATATCGACGGAAAGAAATTCGACCTTTCTCAGTTTAAGGGAAAAAAAGTCATGATCGTTAATGTTGCTTCAAAATGCGGGTTCACTCCCCAATACGAACTTCTTCAGGAACTCTACGATGAATATAAGGACACGGGCTTCGTTATCATTGGATTCCCTGCGAATAACTTCAAGGATCAGGAACCCGGATCCAACAAAGAGATAAAAGAGTTTTGTACCTTGAATTACGGCGTGACTTTCCCGATGATGGAAAAAATTAGTGTTGCCGGCAATGATCAAGCTCCTCTTTATAAATGGCTGACCCAAAAATCTGAAAATGGAAAAATTGACCAGGAAGTCACTTGGAATTTCCAAAAATTCCTGATTGATAAGAAAGGAAACCTGGTGGATGTGGTGATGCCTAAAGAAAGTCCCAAAAGCAAAGTCATTCTGGATTGGTTGACAAAAGACTAATGCATTATTTTGTAAACCAATTCTTTAAGTAATTCTCCGGGAGAAGCAGAGACATTATCGATCCCTTTGGATTTCCCGTCGAAAATGCGTAAGCAGGTGATAATCTCCATTACTTTTACAGCGTTGTAATTCCGTAGACCGGTCATGTAATCACGGGCGAAAAACGATGATTTCAGGTTAAGCGCCAACATCACGTTTTGCTCGTTTTTTTGCGGTAACCAAAAGCATTCCAACAAATTGCTGAAGTAGTTGAACAAAACCGACAACGTGACAACGCTGGGGTTGTCCTTTTGATTTTTACCGAAATAATCGACTATTGTATTGGCTTTCAAGATGTTTTTTTCAGCAATGGCTTTTAACAACTCAAAATTGTTGTAATCTTTGCTGATACCCACATTTTTTTCTATAAGTTCCGAAGTAACCGTGTTGGAACCTTCGGGAAGGGAAACTTCCAGTTTTTGAAGCTGCTGAATAAGTTTACTGATGTCGTTCCCTACAAAATCGGTAATCATCTGAGCCGATTTCTCATCGATCCGGATCCTTCTCTCGGAAAAATAGTTTTTTATAAAAGACGGTACCTGGTTTTCGTACCACTTTTTCGACTCAAACACTACTCCTCCGTTTTTTTCAATATGCTTTATCACAGCCTTTCTTTTATCTACGGTACCGTGTTTGTAGCTAATAACCAACACCGTACTTTTCAATGGATTTTTGACGTAAGAATCCAACAGGTCAAACTTATTGAGTTCCTGCGCCTCTTTCACTACAATAAGCTGGTATTCAGCCATCATCGGAAAACGGCGTGCTGCAGCTACAATGGCATTCACATCAGAATCCACCCCGTAAAATGTGAGCAGGTTGAAATCTTTTTCGGTCTCAGTAAGTACTTTCTCCAACAACAGCTCCGTCAGTTGATCTATGAAATAGGCTTCGTCCCCCATCAACAAATAGACGGGGGCAAAATTCCGGTTGGAAATGTCTTTTTTCAGTGAATCGAAGGTAATGTTGGCCATTTATTTTTGACTTTTAAATTTTTAGATATAAAGATTTCAGCATCCGTCATCATTACCAGTCAAACCGGAGATGTTTTACCGTTGAACCTCTGTTGATAAGTGTGGTAAGCGATTTAATGCCAATCTTAACGTGTTCTTCCACGAAATTCTCGGTAATGACCTTATCGCTTTTATCGGTCTTTACGCCTGTAGAAATCATGGGTTGGTCCGAAACCAACAGCAGGGCACCCGTAGGAATATGATTGGCAAAGCCGCACGTGAATAATGTTGCCGTTTCCATGTCCACAGCCATTACGCGCAATTTCCGCAGGTAGTTTTTGAATTCATCGTCATATTCCCACACGCGACGATTCGTGGTGTAAACTGTTCCGGTCCAGTAATCACGCCCAAAATCCCGGATATTTGAAGAAACGGCACGCATAAGGCTAAATGCCGGCAATGAAGGCACTTCGGGTGGAAGATAATCGTTTGAGGTTCCTTCTCCGCGAATAGCAGCAATAGGTAATATATAGTCACCAAGTTCATTTTGTGCTTTTATTCCGCCGCATTTTCCCAGAAACAACACCGCTGTTGGAGAAACCGCACTCAGTAAATCCATGATAGTCGCGGCATTGGCGCTCCCCATACCAAAATTAATGATGGTAACTCCATCGGACGATGCGCTGGGCATATTGGCATCCAGTCCCAAGATAGGAACGTTAAAATGATGGGCAAAAATTTCGACATATTTTTGAAAATTGGTCAACAGAATGAATTTGGTGAAATCTTCCAAAGAGCGCTTTGTATAACGTGGAAGCCAATTTTCAACAATTTCTTGTTTGGTTCTCATATTTAATTTACTTTTGTCTGATCACTTTTCCCGATGAACAAAGATAACATATGTATGCGTTAAATTTGCCAACTTTCGATGCTAAAATCCGAAAAACCCCTAACGGTTTGGAAATTTTCGATCCGTTACGCAGGAAATATGTATCCTTGACCCCCGAAGAGTGGGTACGCCAGCATTTTGTGCATTACCTGATTTCAGAGAAAGGATATCCAGCTTCTTTAATGGCAAATGAAACGATGATCAGGTTAAACTCGCTCACCAAACGATGCGATACCGTTGTGTATGACAACAGCCTCCGTCCGGTGGTTATCTGTGAATTTAAGAAACCCGATATAGAGATTACTCAACAGGTTTTCGATCAGGTAGTGAGATACAATATCGTATTGAAAGTGAAATACCTGATTGTATCCAACGGGATGTCTCACTATTGCTGTAAAATGAACTACGAAGATATGTCGTTTGATTATTTACAGGAAATACCGGAGTACGGGGATTTATAGCGTTTATTTCTTCATCACATAAAGCTGGAAGTTTTCGTAACGTTTTACAACTACTTCGTCTCCCTTTTCTATAAATCCTTTCATCGATACCGCGTCGTAATGCTGGTCTCCTATCCTTATTTTTCCGGACGGACGAAGCACAGTAGAGGCTATTCCGGTTTGTCCGACTAATGTCAGCGGTTCCATAGGCACAGAAACATATCCTTCCTGATCGGAAACCAAGGCAACGCGGCTGAAAATTCCCGGTTTTCCGATCCGGCTCGACATATAGATTATCAGGGCCAACCCCATTCCTATTCCTGCAAAAACAACCATTATCGCACGAAACAGTTGCCTGAGAGATAAACCGCTGAAATCGAAATGGATGTTCCCGACCAGAGCAAGTATTAAAGCCGTAAAAACAAGTATTATCCCCGAGATACCTGCCACTCCGAATCCGGGAATAACAAAAATCTCAAAGACAATCAAAATTAAACCCAATACAAACAACAAAACCTCCCAGTTTTGCGCATAGCCGGTCAGGTAAAGCGGCGTAAAATACAACAAGGCAGCCGTCACAGCTACCGCGGTAGGAAAGCCGATCCCCGGCGTTTGCAATTCGAAATAAATTCCTCCAATGATTAACATGATTAAAATGGCCTGCAAAACTCCGTTCATCAATAAGCCTTTAATTCTGTCGTAAAGCGTTGGATTATACGTTTCAAGGTCGTAATCACGATAACCCAGGTACTGTACGGCAATCTGGTTGATATTTTCCGCAATGCCGTCACAGTAACGCAACTCAACGGCCTGACTTGCCGTTAACGTCAGAATCTGGGTAGAATCCGCAAAGCCGGGTATCACAATTTTTTCATCCACCATTGCCTCGGCAACTTTCGGATCGCGTTTCCACTCTATCAATGTATCCCTGTTTTGAATGACCGTGTCTCTTCCGTGACTTTCTGCTGTTGCGCGCATCATTCCACGCATGTACGACTGGTATTTGTCGGGAGCTTTGGAACCGTCCTGGCCGCTCACTACAGTTGCCGCTCCAATGGAGGCCGCCGATCTCATAAAAATACTGTCGCACGCAATGGAAATCAGTGCACCGGCAGAAGCAGCGTTGTTATCTATAAATACGTAAACGGGAAGCTGAAAATTTAAAATGGCGGTACGCATGGAGTCGGCTTCTGTAACAGAGCCACCGTACGTATTCATGTGAAGAAGTATACAATCGGCATTCTTGTTCAGGGCCTGATGCATTCCGTTCTGCAAATATACCCAGGTGTTGCTTCCAATGTTCTCTTTTATATTAATTTTGTAAATCAGTGGATTTGAATGCTGTCCATACGTCACATAGACAAACAGAATGAAAAACAAAACGAAAATCAGCCTGATATTTTTCATCATTCAACAGGTTTATTTCTACAAAGATAGTTGTTTTTCGTTTCTAGGTTGCCCCTTTTAAAAAAAACTGATTATATTTGCCTTTTAAAATTTAAATCTACTATGGTTAAAATCTTAGTCAGTTTAGGCTCGAATATATACTCAAAACAAAATATTGACAGGGCAAGAAGGATGCTCGCTCATTATTTCCCCGATGTTGTTTTCACCCCATCGATAATAACTACGGCGACTGATGAGAAATATTCTTTCCCGTTCCGGAATGTATTGGCAGTTTTTTACAGCGATTTACCATCGGAAGAAATTGTTCAAAAATTAAAAATGATAGAGTTTGCTATGGGACGGCAACCGCGCGATAAAGATACAGGAAAGGTTATTATAGATATCGATTTGCTTCAGTATGGTGACGAAATTCTTCGTCCGGATGACTATGAGAGAGCTTATGTGCAAGCATTGTTGACCCGATTAATCAGTTGATTCAGCATGTTTCAAATAAACCCGTCTCCTCCAATGCCCCGTTACTAGCAGCTCAGTTCAATTCAATCTCGAAACAGATTTTACCCCTTTCACCGCTTTCAGTTTTTTTATTAATTGTTCCAGCATAGAGGTGCTAGCCAGCATTACAGCGATGTTTCCCTGAAATAATCCGTCGTTTGAATCGATGGAGATGGAGCGCATCTGCACTCCGTCTTCTTTTGAAATGATCGACATCAGATTAGCTACAATATTGAGCTGATCATTTCCAATGATGCGCAGTACGGATGTATAGTTTGCCGTCCCCGAGGTTTTGCCCGACCACCGGGCTTTTAAAATCCGATAACCAAAACGCGAGAACAGATCGTGTGCGTTGGGACAACTTGTACGGTGAATTTTAATTCCTTGCGACGACACAAATCCAAAAATCTCATCACCGTAAATGGGGTTACAGCATTTTGCCAACCGGTAGTCCACCCCGGTCAGGTTCTGATCAATAATAAGCTCGTCAGAGCTTTTTATTTCTTGCGAAGATGGTTTAAGGACAAAACTATCAGCGCTAGTAGCTGAAAGGAAGTCCCTGTGTTCAAACTCTTTACTTCCCAATTCCAAGTAACGGTCTATCACCCAGTTCACTTCCAGTTTCTCAGCGGCGATATCGATGTAAAAGTCTGTTACCGTTTTATATTTTAATTTTTTAATCAGTTGCATCAACAGCGGATCGTCCAGGTCTATCTTGCGGTTTTTCATCCGTCGTGACAACATTTCCTTGGCAATATCCACCTGTTTTCCTGCTTCTTCCTTGAGCAACTGCCGAATCCGGGTTTTGGCCTTCGAGGTCACCACATAATTCAACCAGTCCTGTTTGGGAGACTGGTGCGACGAGGTGTTTATCTCAACCTGGTCTCCGCTTTTCAGCATGTGTTTTATCGGCACATTCTTTCCGTTCACCTTTCCAGACACACAAGTAGCACCCAATTTAGAATGTATGGCAAAAGCAAAATCGAGGACCGACGCACCTTTAGGAAGTTTGAACAGATCACCTTTCGGGGTGAAAACAAAGATTTCCTCGTCGTACAAATCGAGTTTAAAATCGCCCAGTTTATCCCTGATATCCACATCTCTGCTCTCCAGGGATTCCCGCAACGATTTCAACCAATCGTCCAGCGTGGATTCTTCTTTTATTCCCTTATATTTCCAGTGGGCGGCCAAACCCCGCTCGGCAATATCATCCATTCGCCGGGTCCTGATCTGGACTTCCACCCATTTTGAGTCCGGCCCCATCACCGTGATATGTAATGACTCGTATCCGTTGCTTTTGGGTATGGACAACCAGTCTTTCAACCGCTTCGGATTTGGCTGATACATATCGGTCACAATGGAATATACTTGCCAGCAATGTGCCTTTTCCATTTCCGAAGGAGAATCAAGGATGATGCGTATAGCAAAGAGATCGTAAATATTATCGAATTCAATCTTTTGTTTTTTCAGCTTGTTATTAATGGAATGAATGGATTTTGTACGGCCTTTGATATCGTATTTCAGGTTTGTTTTATCCAGACGTTCCTTTAACGGATGAATAAACTCCTCGATATATTTATCTCGAGAACGTTTGCTTTCATTAAGTTTCCGGGCAATGAAATCGTAAGTCTCCCTATCCGTATACTTCAGCGACAAGTCTTCCAGTTCCGACTTAATAGTATATAAACCCAATCGGTGTGCCAACGGCGCATACAGGTAAGTGGATTCAACGGAAAGATCCAATCGATTTTCCGGAGTCGACTTTTTCGCATCGCGCATCAACTGCAATTGTTCGGCCAACAGTATGAAAACCACACGGATATCTTCGGCTATGGAGAGGAGCAGCTTGATATAATTCTCCGACTCAACACGCGATTTTTTTTCAGTCAGGTCGTTCACTTTCTTCAAACCCCGAATAATGACAGCTACCTCTTCACCAAACTCCTTCCTGATTTCATCAACCGTAACATAGCCTTTCATCAACGGCCTGAACATTAAAACCGCACAGACCACTGCATACTTTAAGCCAATCTCGTCGACTAATATCACCGCTGTTTTCATATCAAACAAAAGGCCTTGCAACAAATCTTCCGAGCCTTCATCTACGGACCTCTGCAGAGAATCCTCCCAGACTCTTTTCAAAAAGCCGGTTTTCTGCAAGCTCCATCTCTGCCGGAATAAACCATACAGCCTCCGGTGCAAAAGAACATAGTCATCGAAAGATATAGTGGGTATTGTTTTCATTTTTGTCAGCTCATATCCGGTTTGTAACGTAAAATTACAATTTTTTGAAATAAATTGGCTGTTTTACCCATAAACTTGTCACGGGAAAGATTAAAAAATCAGGTTTGTTATCAGGTTTCCATACTGCAATCTTTTCCAATTAGCGGTTTATTTATTACTTTTGTATTTCTAAAAACAAGCAAATGAAAAACTTATTCATTCCCGCAGTCCTGTTAATTTTCGGAATTGTCGCAGGATGTCAGAACAAAAAAACCGACGATGGATTTGTACCTATTTTCGATGGGAAATCGTTGGACGGATGGAAAGGCGACTCCACTTACTGGCGTATAGAGAACGGTATTCTTACCGGTGAGATAACTCCCGAAACCGTTTTATCGAGAAACTCTTTCATTGTCTGGCAAGACGGAGCTCCCGAAAACTTTGAATTAAAATTGGAATACCGCATTAGCGAAGACGGGAACAGCGGTATCAACTACAGGAGTGAGGAAATTGCAGATCTTCCCCATGCACTCAGGGGATACCAGTTTGATATCGACGGCAAAAACAACTATACAGGGCAGAACTACGAAGAGCGACGGAGAACAACACTCGCCTATCAAGGACAAACGGTGGTGTTAAATCCTTTACCTGACTCGTTATCCAGCCTTCCGGTTTCGGACCTGGTCAAGAACAATGCCTGGACAAAAGCAGAAATAGTTGAATTAGCCGATGTTGCCGAATTAAAAAGCCACATCAAAAATAACGATTGGAACTCCTGTCACCTAATTGTAAACGGCAATAAAATGAAGCACATTCTGAACGGTGTTTTAATGAGTGAGGTAACGGATAATGATTTGCTTAACGGAAAGAAACAAGGATTAATAGGCGTTCAGGTTCATGTAGGCCCCCCCATGAAAGTGGAGTTCAGAAATATCCGATTAAAAACCCTGTAAAAAGGATTGATAAAAGAAATGAAAAAACTATCACTTTGGTTGTTGGCATTTTTGCCGGTGTTTGGGTACGCACAGAAAAACGGAGAAACGTTATGGTTGAACGAAGGGTGGACATTCTCGCAAACCGGTAAGGACACCTGGTACGAAGCTCAGGTCCCGGGGTCGGTACAGCACGACCTCATCCGTCATAAAGTGTTGCCCGATCCGTTTTACGGGACCAACGAAAGGCTGGTTCAATGGGTAGAAGACGAAAACTGGGATTTCAAAAAAACGTTCACCGTTTCTGCCGAACAACTCAGGCATGACGATGCGGTTATCTTCTTCGAGGGATTAGACACGCAAGCCGATGTTTTCCTGAACGGCGCTCGGATTCTACGTTCCGAAAATATGTTTGTTGGCTACAAAATATCGGTAAAAAACATACTTAAAGAGGGTGAAAACAGTTTATACATCCGGTTTTATTCACCCGTACAATCGCTGATGCCTGCACGGCTGACCGCAGGGTACGATTATCCGGCCGGAAACGACCACCGCGATGAAAAACTGAGCATATACAACCGGAAAGCACCTTACCAGTTTGGTTGGGACTGGGGAATCCGCATAGCACAGATGGGGATCTGGAAACCGGTATCCTTGGTATTTTATGACAAGGTACGGATCGATGATTTTTTCGTAAAACAGACATCTGTTACAGCACAATCGGCTAAAATCGAAAATATAGTCGAAGTGTTTTCCATCGCCGAAAAACCTGTTTCTGCAACTGTTACGGTTGAATATGCCGCAGCGGGTGAAGCCAAAAGATCGGTATCAAAACAAGTAACGCTACACCGAGGCAACAATACCGTTTTCTTGGAGTTGGAAATTGCATATCCCAAAAGATGGATGCCAACCGGCTGGGGGGATCAACACCTGTATGATTTCACAGCAAACGTTGCTGCGGAAAACCGGGTAATTACTGAAAAAACAGAAAAAATAGGCTTACGTTCTGTCAGACTGGTTCAGGAGCCGGACAAGTACGGAAAATCATTTTATTTCGAAGTAAACGGCATTCCTCTCTTTGCCAAGGGCGCTAATTATATCCCGGGCGAGATTTTCACTACTCAACAAAACGAAGATTATTACACCAAACTTTTTGATAACATTGAAGCGGCAAATATGAACTTTGTCCGTGTGTGGGGCGGCGGAATCTACGAGAACGAAGAATTTTATCGCCAGGCCGATAAAAGAGGCATCCTGGTTTGGCAGGATTTCATTTTCGGCTGTGTGCCCTACCCGTCCGACGATCGTTTTCTGGCCAACGTGAAAGACGAAGTTATATATAACCTCAAACGCCTGCGCAACCGTGCTTCCCTGGCGTTCTGGTGCGGGAACAATGAGGTGGAAGAAGGGCTTCAACACTGGGGTTGGGACAAACAATACCCGGCGGATATTTACAACGTCTGGCTCGAAGGTTACGACAAGACGTTCCGTGAACTCATTCCTGGCCTGGTAAATGAGTTCGACGGAACACGCAGCTATATCCACGGTTCGCCATACGATTCCAACTGGGGAAATCCCGAAACGTTCGCATCGAGCGATGTGCACGACTGGGGGCTCTGGTACGGACACCTGCCGTTCGAAGGAATGGCCGGCCGACTTCCGCGCTTTGCCAGTGAATTCGGCTTCCAGTCGTTCCCCGAAATGAAAACCATCCGCTCTTTCTCACCTGAAAATGAATGGAGCCTGGAAAGTGAAGTAATGAAAGTTCATCAAAAAGCATCCACCGGAAACTCACTCATCAAAAAATACATGGACATGTATTACCACGAACCCCGGAATTTTGAAGATTTCGTTTATATCGGACTGGTAATGCAAGGCAACGGTATGGAAGAATCCGTTGAAGCTATGCGCCGTGGCCGTCCCTATTGCATGGGTGCACTCTATTGGCAGATAAACGATGACTGGCCGGTGGTTTCCTGGTCGAGCATCGATTATTACGGCAACTGGAAAGCACAACACTACCGCATGCGAGACGTGCTGGCTCCGTTGGCATTGGGTGTAGAATTCAAGGATAATCAACTGAATTATTACACCCTGTCGGACTTCCTCATCGATAGGAATGGCTTGCAGTTAACCGTGCAGGTAGTGGATTTCAACAAAGGCGTAGTGAAACAGTTCAAGGAAAAAGTGAACGCAAAAGCCAACTCCAGCAACGTGGTAAAAACTTTCAACGTAGAAGAATTACTATCTGAAGCCGATAAGTCAAACAGGATGATCCGAGCGTGGTTAACCGACAGCAAGGGAAAAAAACTTTCCGTCAAAGATCATTTCTTCTACTGGCCCAACAAACTAAACCTGCCGCAAACCACCGTACAAACTTCGGTAAAATATGCCGACGGCAAATATACCGTTACGCTCACAAGCAAAAAGTTGGCGAAGGACGTTTTTATCGAGATCCCTGTAATGGGCGCGAAGTTTACCGATAACTTCATTGATCTGCTTCCGGGAGAAAAAAAGGTAATAGAAATAACCTCTCCCGAACTGAAAGCATCAGCAAAAACACCGGTTACCGTAAGGCATATTAGGGAGACGTACTGAAGAAAGTTTAAACGTAAACATGAAATCATTAAAAGAACTGTATAGAATTGGGAACGGCCCGTCCAGCAGCCACACCATGGGACCTAAAAAGGCTGCAGAGCTATTCCTGGAAAGGGCTCCCGGAGCTGCGAAATACGTGGTAACGCTGTACGGAAGCCTGGCAGCTACCGGAAAAGGGCATTTAACCGACACTGCCATCCTGAACGTGTTGGAACCGCATGCCCCAACCACCATCGAGTGGCTACCCAGGACATTCCTGCCGTTTCATCCCAATGCGATGAGGTACGACGCTCTCGACGCAACAGGCAATAAACTCGATTCTTGGACGGTCTACAGCGTAGGTGGCGGAGCATTAAGCGACGGTACCACTGTTGTGGGGCTATCGGAAGCCGCACAAAAAGATATCTATCCGATGACAACCATTGCCGATATACAGGCATGGTGTGAGCAAAACGGCAGAACGTACTGGGAATACGTTGAAATACATGAGGATAATGATATTTGGGAGCATTTGCGGGACGTGTGGCAGGTGATGAAAGCAGCCGTAAAAAGTGGTTTGGATAACGAGGGGGTGTTGCCGGGTCCGTTGAACCTGCAACGCAAAGCCGCATCCTATTTCATCAAAGCCAAAGGCTACAAGGCATCGCTTCAGTCGCGCGGGCTGGTGTTTGCTTATGCGCTGGCGGTCTCGGAGGAAAACGCCTCCGGGGGAAAGATTGTCACTGCGCCTACGTGTGGTTCGTGCGGAGTACTTCCAGCTATCCTGTACTACCTGGAAGAAAGCCGCGATTTCAGCGAAACCCGCATCTTGCGGGCGTTGGCTACAGCCGGTTTGTTCGGCAACGTGGTCAAGCAAAACGCATCGATATCGGGGGCTGAAGTGGGTTGTCAGGGCGAAGTGGGTGTAGCCTGCTCCATGGCGGCAGCAGCAGCCAGCCAGTTGTTCGGGGGTAGTCCGGCTCAGATTGAATATGCGGCCGAAATGGGATTGGAGCATCACCTGGGAATGACATGCGATCCGGTTTGCGGACTGGTACAAGTACCTTGCATCGAGCGAAATGCTTATGCCGCTGCGCGCGCATTGGATGCCAACCTCTACTCATCGTTTACCGACGGTATCCATCTGGTATCGTTCGACCGAGTGGTTGAAGTAATGAAACAAACCGGCCATGATTTACCCTCGCTCTACAAAGAAACCGGAGAGGGCGGGCTCGCAAGGGATTACAAAAGGATGAAAAACTAATTACCCACAGCTTTTTTACTCTGTCATAGCGGGTTTATACATATCCTGTGCAGTAATGCCACATTCCTTCATCATCTGTATGCAATATTCCATTTTACCGAAATCGGAATTGGAGTTGTTGGTACCGAATGTGAATTTCAGCCCGGCAGCTTTGGCTTTCTGAATAAAAGACTTGTTCGGTATCTTATACCGATGGTTGATCTCCAATGCTTTATGAGTTCTCACCATAGCCTCAATCACTTTGTTTTGACGTTCATCCGTCCAAAAAAGGTCGTAACGGTCGTTCATCGCATCGGGAAGAAAATTGGGGTTTACATACACATCCATCGGTTCGTCCATAACCTTCACAATGTTCTCAACAATCAGATCCATGTATTTTTGTTCATCGTCTATGAATACTTCATCCGGCATCCACAAGCGGGTTCTGTTGCCTTTTCGATCTGTAAACGTCATGGCATCCGTAAAAACATAATCGAACAGGTCACGCACTTCTTTAGAAAAAGTGGCCGGCCATTCACGCCCTTCTCCCTGCATGGCCTGAACAAACGGCTGGCCTTTCATTCCATTGAAATACTCCAGTACCTGCGCATCATTTTGAATGGGAAATCCTATACCGCAGTTGGGTGCCAATGCATAATTGATGCCATACTTGCGTGATTGGGACCTAGCCAGCTCCAACGTCAGGTCTTCTTTCAGGTGCACGTGATAATCGAGTACCGGAAAATTCGCCTGATGCAGTTTTATGATCTCGTCCGATGATTCGTCGATAGCTTGGACAAGCTGGCTGTCAATCACCGTTTTTTCGATTTTTAACGGCGTAACTTCAATGAATTTCACTTCAACGATACCTTCAGTACTTTGCAGGCAAAAAGTTCCTCCTGAAAGGATTTGCGACCTGTTTTCCGGTGTACGGTACGGTTGTGCAGGTTCAATATAGTCTACTAGTAATTCATCGTTAACAGCCACCTCTATCTTTTTACCTTCTACCCGGATACGAAGGTTAAACCATTCGTTGTTTTTCACAATAGATTTTGTCAGGTTCCTGACTGACAATAAACTTCCCGTTTTTGTCCACCATTGTTGATGATCCAGATCGTTGTTGAGCGCAACAGCGTAACCGCCGTTACCGTTTTCATCGGTATGAAAACGGACCTCTCCCTTCCCGTTATCCACCGTTTTTGCCGTAAGAAGCAGTTCAAAATCGGTGAACATTCCGTTTTTCAAGGTCATTTTACCGACACCATCCATTCGGACTACGGAATCCGAAACCGTCACCGGCCCTTCAGTCAGCCAGTTCGTCACATCTTTTCCGTCAAAAAGGATTTTTTTCTTGTTCTGCTCGGTACAGCCCGGCAATATGAGAGAAACAACACACAAGAACGATAGAATTTTTTTTGCCATAGTTTTAAATTTTTCAGAAGGTCAATAATAATTCAACTGTAAACTTGTCCGAATCCATTTCTTCGTAGAGATTCAAAATATCAAGCTCTTGATTTATAAAATACCATTCGTAATCGAACCGCAATATCGATGAAAAATATTTTTTAGTAAGCCCAAAACCAAGCCCGACTGTCAACCTATCCACATCAAAACCCTTTTCGTTCATATGCTTGTCAATGGCATCCCATCGAACGGCAGGCACAATATTCTTGAAAAAATAGGTTTCCTTAAGAGGAACTGCATAAGCGCCCTGCAGGTAATAGGAAAACATCTGATCTTCGTCGACCTCTTTGTTATCACGTTTCATAAATTCCGTTTCTACTTTCCAGTTAGCGCCCTCATAACGCAAATCTGCTCCGTAAAAAAAGTAATGTACTGTGGGTGTATTCAGGTAATCGTAAAACTTGAACGTCGACCGCAGCCCTTTCATACTACCGAGTTCGAGACGCCCGCCGTACGACAATTTTTCACGCCAGACCGGATCGTTGATCGTGTTCCCATTATATGCACCAAACTCAATGGAAGCCGGAACCGCATCAATCTTAAAATTATAATCGGCCAGAAAACCGATATCGCGTGTGCTTATAAAATATTTTCCTATAAAAGCACGGTTGGCAAACATCAGGTTGGCTGGCGAAACAACGTAAGAATTAAAAATTGGAATACTAGTCTGCCCCAGAGAAAGAGACAGTCCCCTGACGGGTTCAAAAGAACCGTACAAATCCAGCACTTTAAAGTTACCGTTATCGCTGAGCTCTATCTGTCCACGGTAGGAAAAGAAAGGGGTCAGGTAACCGCGTACGCCCATCCTGGAATTTCTGACGGAGAACCTGGAACTTCCGGTTTCAGAGGCATACTCAAATTTATTTTTCATCGTTCCATCAACCTTAAAAGTGGGATAACGAACGGAATCTGTTTCCTGTGCCGGTGTCAGCAGGGAAAACATCATAAAAATAGCAACGAATAGTTTTTTCAACGACATGGATTGTTTGACGTTTAACATTTACTTAATTTTCGATTTCCGCTATTTGTGCTTCCCTTTCAATCATTTTCTTTTTGATCTCCAGTCCCCAGAAGTAGCCACCCAATCCGCCGTCGGAGCGGATAACACGGTGACAGGGAATAATGTAGGAAACGGGATTATCCCCGATAGCGGATCCGACTGCGCGTACCGCTTTCGGATTGTTTACAGCCTTCGCGATGGCTTTATAGGAAGATAATTTTCCAACGGGGATTTGCAGCAACGCTTTCCAGACACTTAACTGAAAATCGGTTCCTGCAATATGTAACGGAAGCTCCGAAACTCTTTCGTTTTTAATAAAGCTCAACGCGAGTTTATGTAAACCGGCTTTTTGTTCCTGAAGAGCCGTGCCGGAGTATCTCTTTTTCAAATCATTCAGCATCGGTTCCTTTTCTCCGAAACCCACATAACAAATACCTTTTGAAGTGGAAGCAATAACTGCCAGTCCGTAGTCGGTTTCATAAAAGAAATAGCTGACAACCGTATCTTTCACCTCTTTTTTGTTCAGAGGAACAATGGAAACAATGTTGTTCATATCAGTTGGCAAAAAACTGTTCAAACCCTTCGGAATAAGCTATGTCCAGCGTACTGTCGGGTTTCACGTAAATAAAATAATAATGCAGTCCCGGTATTTTCCGGGCAATCTCCTTCGACTTTTCCAAGCCCGAAGCCATAAATGCCGTAGCATAGGCATCGGCAGTCATACAATCTTCAGCAATAACGGTTGCGCCTAAAATATCCTGTTCCGAAGGATACCCGGTTTGCGGGTCGATGGTATGGGCATACTTTTTTCCGTCTTTCACGTAGAAATTCCGGTAATTCCCCGATGTCGCCAGCGACTTATCGCATAGCGATAAGATGGTTTGCAATTCATGCTGCATACCCGTACTGTCATCAATAGGCTTATCTACTCCGATGCGCCAGCATACACCTTTATCGTTCACGCCTTTGGTCACGATCTCACCGCCAATCTCTATCATGTAATTTTCAATCCCATAGCTATCGAACAAACGGGCAACCAAATCACAGGCATAACCTTTGGATATGGCGGAAGTGTTTAACTGTAGCCGCGGATCGGATTTTACGACATTTCCTTCACTGTCGATCCGGATCTTATCGTATCCCACAAATTCTTTCAGGCTGTCGATAATTTCGGGCGTGATGCTGTCCATATTCCTGAAACCGAATCCCCAGGCATCAATAAGCGGCGAGGCCGTAATATCAAATTTTCCGTCCGTCATCCGTGAAACTTCCGTAGCTTTGTTGAATACTTCCATAAAAAGTGAATCGGGCTTCACGGGTATATTGCTGTTTATTTTGGTGATGACCGTATTTTCCCGGAAAGGATTCAAAGATTGCTCAAACCTGTCCAGTTCAGCCAGAATCTCATCCTCCAATGATCTCTTGTAAGCGTATTTGATGTGGTAAGAGGTATGGAAAATTTCACCGCTGTTTTGAAAATAGGAGTAGTTTTGTTTTTTAGGATTACACGAAGATACAATAATTGTAAAAATAAGTACGGATACCGTTAGAAAAGATATTTTTGTCTTCATCTGTGTTTTAATTAATTGAAATATCATTAGATCCACTTCGTTATTTCTTCCGGCGATTTCCGTTTCTTGTTTCTGGGATCCGGATCAACGTTTTCCGGATAACCAACGGGTAATAGAACGATGGGTTCCTCATTTTCACTGAGTTGTAATCCCTCCTTTACGGTTTGCGGATTGAAGTTGCAAACCCAACAAGTTCCAAGTCCAAGTTCAGTGATTTTTAACACCATGTGTTCCACGGCAATCGCTATATCGATATCGAGGTGGTCCTTGCCGTCACACGGGCGTTTCCACGATTGTTGATGGTCTCCGCAGGCAAGGATGTATAGCGGGGCACTATTGAACCACTCTCGCGGATAGCTCTGACGTACTATTTTTTTGGCTTCTTCCGATCGGCATATGTAGAATTTCCACGGTTGAAAATTAACGGCTGAAGGAGCTAAACGGGCACTTTCGATTATCTCACCAATAACTTCTTTATCAATAGATTGATCCTTGAATTTTCTTACCGATCTGCGTAACTGGATTATCTCGTCAAGTTTCATCTGTTATCCCTTAAAATTCTTCTTCAATCCTGTAATTATTCCGGTCGGGAGAATTGCGCGAAATCAATTCACCCAGAAAACCGGTAAGGAAAAGCAGTGTTCCCAGAATCATCATCGTTAGTGATATGTAAAAGTAGGGCGATTCGGTTACCAGCCGGTACGGATTTCCTACATGCATATCGTACAGTTTAGTGGCGCCTACCAGGATGCTGGCAATAAACCCCAGAATAAACATTATACTGCCCAAGAGCCCAAAGAAATGCATCGGTTTCTTGCCGAATTTATTCAAAAACCAGATGGTCAACAAATCGAGGTAACCGTTCACAAAACGGTCTGCGCCGAACTTGCTTTTTCCGTATTTGCGCGCCTGATGACGGACCTCTTTCTCGCCGATCTGTTTAAATCCTGCATCTTTTGCCAGAATGGGAATATAGCGGTGCATGTCGTTATACACTTCAATGCTTTGGGCCAATGAGCGTTTGTAGGCTTTTAGACCGCAATTGAAATCGTGAAGGCGGATACCCGATACTTTTCTTGCCGTGGCATTAAAAAGCTTCGACGGCAGGTTTTTGGTCAGTGTGGCATCGTAACGCTTGCGTTTCCATCCCGAAACCAGGTCGTAACCCTCTTCCCTTATCATCCGGTAAAGTTCGGGAATTTCATCGGGGCTGTCCTGCAGGTCGGCATCCATGGTAATCACCACGTCTCCTTTAACTTTCCGGAAGGCACAGTGCAAAGCGGGTGATTTTCCGTAATTGCGCTGGAACTTAATCGCCTTCACCCGGTCCGACTGTTCACGAAATCCGGTAATCACTTCCCACGAATGATCGGTACTCCCATCGTCTACAAAGATAATTTCGTACGAAAATCCGTTTTGTTCCATCACCCGCTTAATCCATGCGTGCAGTTCTGGAAGGGATTCCTCTTCGTTGTAGAGTGGAATTACAACAGAAATATCCATAATTTTTTATTTGACGATTTTAGATTGACGATTTACGATTTGCAGGTGTGTACCTGCGGGCAAACGGCACAACAAATAACGACAAAATCGTTCCGATAAAAACATCGGCCAGGATCACGTTACTGAAGATATAGTTCACGGTTGTCGGTAGCGGCTGGTCTTCAAGGGAATTTACCATGCTCTCACTCAAATTCATCATCCTTACGGTCTCGATCATATTTTCATACAGCTTCCCTACAAAAGCCTGGTCAACCCAAGTGATATGTATGAAGACAATCACAGCTTCCAGAAGTGATGCAAAAAAAAACAGCATGATACCAAACTGGACTCCGTGCCAATATCCCATATTGTTGTTTACGATTGCGGTTTTATACTTTACCAGAAAATAAAAAAGAATAAGCGGAGTGCCTATAGCCAAGAATGATCCGAGGATACTTAAAGCCGGAATCCGGCCCGCACCCATCACAAAAAGATATTTCAACATCCAAAACAAACCCAAAAAAACGCCGCCATACATGGCATAGTTCATCAACTGACTCTTATCTTCCTGCATAAAAAACTATTTAACGTACAAAAGTAACTAAAAAAAGTCAGAAGTCGGAAACCGGAAGCCGGAAGATTGTTTTTTTCATAAATCGCGAATGATTAACTAAAAATTTCGATAAATACGTTAACTTTGCGCGAATCAAAAAAAGTAAACATATTTTTTAGCATGGAAAATGTAAAACCGCTCACCCCCCTGTCCAAAACTGTAGTTGGGGTTCAGTTTCTTTTTGTGGCTTTCGGTGCCACAGTTTTAGTACCTCTTTTAGTCGGCCTGGATCCTTCCACAGCATTATTCACTGCCGGAATCGGGACACTGGTCTTTCATCTGGTAACGAAAGGCATTGTCCCTATCTTTTTAGGCAGCAGTTTCGCTTTTATCGCGCCGATTGTTAAAGCCACCGAGCTTTACGGATTGGCCGGGACCTTATCGGGGTTAGTGGCCGTAGGCGCTGTTTATTTTCTGATGAGTGCACTCGTCAAGTGGCAGGGGATGAAAGTTATCCAGCGGTTGTTCCCACCCGTAGTTATTGGCCCGGTTATCATGCTTATCGGTTTGTCGCTTTCCGGAACGGGTGTGAATATGGCTGCAGAAAACTGGCTGTTGGCTATTATTGCGCTTGTAACTGCCATTATCGTGAGCATGTTTGCCAAAGGGTTGCTGAAACTGATTCCTATTTTCAGCGGAATCATTGTGGGATACATTGCTGCTGTTTTTATGGGGAAGATCGATTTTACACCCGTCATTGAAGCTCCCTGGTTCAGTCTGCCGCAATTTGTCACCCCAAAATTTTCGTGGCAAGCCATCCTGTTTATGGCTCCGGTAGCCATCGCTCCGGTTATTGAACATGTTGGCGACGTTTATGCTGTGAGCCAGGTAGCTGGAAAAGATTTCGTAAAAAAGCCGGGACTTCACCGAACGATGTTGGGCGACGGCATTGCATGCAGCATAGCCGGGCTTATCGGCGGACCTCCGGTTACCACTTATTCGGAAGTTACCGGTGCTATGGTGTTGACCAAAGTGACCGATCCGGTAGTGATTCGCATTGCGGCGGTGACAGGCATTGTTTTTTCGTTAATAGGGAAAATAAGCTTCTTCCTTAAAACCATACCCAACGCGGTGCTAGGTGGAATTATGTTGTTGCTTTTCGGCATGATTGCAGCTACCGGCGTCAACAACATGATCGCCAACAAAACCGATATGAGCGTTACACGCAACCTGATTATTGTCTCGCTTATCCTGACTACGGGAATCGGTGGGGCTATTTTTAAGATAGGTGATTTTACCTTTGCCGGCATCGGGTTAGCGGCTATGGTCGGTGTAGTCCTGAACTTGATTTTACCCGGCCACAAGGAAGAGAAGGGAAGCGAAGCCAAATAAAAAACCCAATAATATTGTCCGGGCTGTAACAGGAGCCGGTGTATTTTGCAGATGCGGAGCGGAAGTTCATTCTTCCGCTCCGTAGAACTTTTTATTGAAAAATACGTTCAAAGGGAAAGAACGTAAAGATGGAAAAAAAGACAACGCAGAAAACCAACAAAAAGGGATCGTGGATTTTTAATATAATTTTTATCGGGTTAATTGCCTTGATTTTGTTTACACCGGTTGGTAGCAAATTGAAGTATTGGACAAGCAAACTGATGGCTTCTTTTACTCCATCGGTGCAAAAAGTGGAGAAACGCGAAAAATTAACCGATTACCACTGGCTGCTGACCGATAACAACAGTCAATCTTTCGATTTAAGTCAGGCGCAGGGGAAAGTGATTTTCCTGAATACCTGGGCAACATGGTGCCCACCTTGCATTGCAGAGATGCCTGCCTTACAGGAACTTTACAACAAGTACAAAAATAATCCCGATGTGGTGTTTGTGTTTGCAACCACAGATCCGAAGAATACGGTGGATAAATTCATGACCGACAAAGGGTACAATTTGCCGGTGTATTACATTCAATCTGCCCCACCCCCTCAACTGGCTTCCAACACCATTCCCATCACTTTTTTGATTGGAAAAAACGGCGGTATTGCCATCCGGAAAGTAGGCGCCGCCGATTGGAGCAGCAGGAAGGTTACCGGCACAATTGACCAGTTACTTCAAGAATAAAACGCACCGCTATCCGGTGAGGGCATACCTGTCAAGGTATTCTTCCCAGCATCTTGTCCATTACCCAATTGGTTCGCATGGCAGAACGAAAATCACTTACGGGATAGGGTCCGTTGCCATTCAGGTAATTCACAATGCTCTGAATCAGGTAAAACTGAATGTTTTCGGGATTTTCTTCGGTATAGATTTTTTCGCCGGAGGCACGGTTGAGGACGATAGGTGTGAAATGAAACGTAGAAAACCGGATAGATCCCTTCGATCCAATAATTTCCACCTCATCCGTACGTTCACTCACGGGAGCTGCAAATTCCCAGTGTCCGCTGCCTCTCACACCCGTCTTATGCAACCACTCTCCGTCCACCGTATCTTCCACATCGTACAATCCGGCTACGTTTTTAGCCGTTCCGCCTACTTCGGTTATTTCACCGAAAACAAAATCCAGGTAATCCAGTTGATGCGAAGCCAGATCGTAGAAATACCCGGCTCCCGCAACCTCTTTCTTCACCCGCCAGGGAAGTGTTTCCCGGCTTAAATCGGATGGATACGGCGGTATAATGAACCGGATTTTCACTTCGCGGACCTCTCCTATCTCTCCACTTTCCAGCAACTGCCTTATACGCAGAAAATAGGGCAACGTCCTGCGGTAATACGCCACAAAACAGGGAACTCCCGTCTCTTTTGCAGCTTCCGCCATGATCACACACTCTTCGAACGAAGCAGCCATGGGTTTCTCCACATACACCGGTTTTCCGGCTTTCATGGCCGCAACAGCATATTCGGCATGTGATCCGGGTGGCGTAGCAACGTATACCGCATTCACAGCGGAGTCATTAATCAACGCATCCGCATCGGAATACCACTTGGCTATATGGTGCCGCAACGCGTAATCCTTGGCTGATTCTGCATCACGGCGCATCACCGCAACTACATCCGACCCATCGACTTTGCGGAAAGCCGGGCCGCTTTTCTTTTCCGTTACATTTCCGCAACCGATAAAACCCCAGTTAATCATATTTTAATAGAAATTAGAGGTTGACCCTTGGCTCTTGAATTTCTTATATCCTCTGTAAGAAACAAGCGCCAGAACAATAACTCCGAACAATATCGCATACAGGTATACAAAGACCTCCGAAACCCCTTCGTTTTCTCCGTAGGAATGTAAACCGCTCAAGAGGTAATTTACTCCCCAAAATGTCATCAGCACCGAAGCAAATGCCATTACCGATGCCAGGTTAAAGAACCAATCGTTATTCAATTTCCTGACCAGATGGATATGGGTGACCACGCTATAGACAACAACGGTAATCAGTGCCCAGGTCTCTTTAGGATCCCAGCTCCAGTAGCGGCCCCACGATTCGTTAGCCCAAATACCGCCCAAAAAAGTACCGATAGTCATCAGGGCCAACCCCACCAACAATGACATGTTGTTGATAATACTCAGTTCCCTGACGTGAAGCATTGCCGTCTCTTTTTTAGCCACACTTAGAATAAGGAGGTTAGATAACCCCAACAACAGGCTTATCCCAAAAAAACCGTAAGCAGCCACCGTTACAGCAACGTGAAACATAAGCCACGGAGATTTCAGTACGGGTACAAGCGTTGTAATCTGGGGTTCCATCCAGTTCAGACCGGAAACAAAAAGAATTATTCCTCCGAAGATGGTTGCCGTTGCCAGGGTGAGATCACTTTTCCGTCCGAAAATCAATCCGGCCAGTATGGTAGCCCAGGCTACATATACCATGGTTTCGTACGAGTTGCTCCAAGGTGCGTATCCCGATATATACCAACGCATAGCCATGCCGTAGACGTGATACAGAAAAACCAGAAAAATACCCCAGACGAGTACCTTGGAGAGAATATTTGTCCACATTGCTTCTTTGAAAAGCCGTAAAAAAGCCGTCATAAGCAACAGGAGGCCCAGGGCAAAATAACCGGTGCGGGTTTTACTGAAAATATTTTGTTTGTTGTAACGGATCTCCGTGCGTATTTTCTTGGGGTTTATGTGACCGGCTTGATCTGCCTTTTGTTGAAAGGCAGCTATTGAATCAAGAATTGTGTTGGGTTGCTGCCAGTCTCCGCTTTCAAGCGACCGGTTTACTTCCGAAAGATACAGGGGCAAAGAGCGGGAAATAAACAAGGAGTCTTCTTCAGGTATTCCCGACAAATCATCTCCCGGAGCATACCAGGTATCGTTAGGAGCATCTGCTTTTGGAAAAAGTGTCAGCAGTTTATGGTTCAGCAACAAGAAAAGAATGTTTATCTTTTCATCGAGTTTGATAATATCTTTATCAAACTCATTTCTTTGCGATTCGGGTTTATGATAGGCTTCATTTACCCGGGCAAGAAGTTTGTAGTTTCCCTTCGGGTCAAAGACCTGGGCATACGCAAAATGCTGTTCCGGTAACTGAAACATTTTTGCCACCTCTTCGTTGGAGTTGGCAATGAACGGCACCTGCATCCACATCTGTGGCATCGTGAGTATCCCCAGCAAGAACTGATCGGAATTTAGTCTTCCAATTTTATTGTTCTTATGTATCTTTCTCAATAGCTCCGCTGAAAACGTATTCATCGGTATAATCCTGCCTGCGAATTGAACCGGTAACTGTCCGAACTCCGCAGCATGTTCCACCGGGACAGCATTTCTTTGCACGGCCTGAAAAACAGCCTGGCTGGTAAAGTCCTGTGCGCCGGCACTGAAGGCTATAAGCAGAAAAACGACCGTCAGCTTTGCCGAACGCCTCAATTCGTTTAACTGGCGGCTAAGCTTATTTAACCGGGAGTTTGGAGTAACGAACATCAAAACAAACCCGGCTACCAGGAAAAAATATCCGGCGTAAGTAATGTTTCGTCCCGCTACATCCTTGTTGACGGATAAAACAGTGCCTTGCTCGTCCTCGTCGTAAGAGGCCTGAAAAAAACGATATCCTTTCAAATCGAGTACATTGTTCATGTAAACACGTGCCTCACGCACTTCACCATCGATATGTATCCGTAAATCGCTCTCATAGGAGGAAGGGCTCATGGAACCGGGATACCTGATCAACCTGAATTGGGTAAGCTCCAGCGTGAACGGGAGTTCTTCCTTAAACACCCCTTTCGACGTGTGCATAACCATTACATTGTTTGTTTCCCCTTCACGGATGTGCATTGTTCCTTCTTTTCCAAAGACATGTGTTGTTAAAGCCCCGGCGAGAATAACAACAAACGCAAAGTGGATAACCGTAAGTGCCCAACGGCGTCTTTTTATAAAACGGTGATCAATAAACGTTAAAATGAAATTTACAACCAACAGGAATTGGAGGAAAAAGAAAACGGGTGAATAATAAATCATCACTTTGGCCGCTTCGGTAGTCATCTCTTTTTCGATAAACGTAGCAAGCGCCATTAAAAAGGCATAAACAAGTAAAAGAACTATTGTTGTTTTATAGGATGCGAGAAGTTGTCTTATTTTTTCCATAGTTTAATTGATATTGAAACAGTTGTCCCCGTATTTCAACTTAATATCGTTTCTATACGGTACAGTCTGTCACAAAAATATAAAAATAACCGGTTGATGCGTTATATTATCTGATAAAAATCCCCGAAACAGCGGTGTTCCGGGGATTTTGAGATCAAGCCAAAGCTCGTATTAACTTACTTGTTCTTTTTCAGGCCTCTTTCCATTGTTTTCTCAACAAGTCGAGCGCAGCCGGGACAACTACCTTTCGGTCGCCCTGGCAGCCGCATTCAAAGCTGACGTACTTATCGTAACCGATCATTTTCAATCCGCGGAAACCGTTCACGTAGTTGTCGGCTTCTCCGTCTTCTCCCGGCATGCTGCGGCGCTTACGGCTGGCCATATGCACGTGTTGCAGGTATTTTCCCGCTGAAACGAAAGCCGCCATGTCACACGTTTCTTCCCACGTCATGTGCCAGAAGTCTCCCAGACAGGTAACTCCGGGGTTGTTGATGTCGCGGCATATGGATGCAGCATCCGCCACCTGGCGGAGGTAAAAGGCTTCCTTTCGGTTCAGAGGCTCCAGGATAACCGTTGTGCCATACTTTTGAGCCGTGTTGCCCATTTCGTTGAACTGCTCACACAGGAAATCGCGCGTTTCTTGTGTATGTGGCATCACCGGCACCTGCGAATTGAACGCCGGAACGATGATCACTCCCGTTGAGCCAAGTTCACCGCCCAGGATGATCAGTTCTTCCATCGTGTCACGGCATTTCTTGCGGATAGCGGGATCGGTAGAAAGAATGAATCCTTCGAAGCCGGCGCAAACGGCGCTAACTTTGATGTTACGCCCTTTTAACGCATCCTTGAACTCCTGCATCCTGCCTTTCATCCCCCTGCCGTGGGGCTCGAACCCCACCACGCCGTGTTCTTCCATAAAGTCGAACTTTTCGTTCAGGTTTGCACCGGGAGCTGTCCCTTCCTGAAACGATATTCTGAGCTCTGCCTTGATCGGAAAGGCGGGAGGAGTACCGGCCGGGGTTTCACCCGCGAAAGCGCTCAGGGACTTTCCAAGGCCGGCTACAGCGGCACCGGCAAGTGATGATTTGATGAATTTTCTTCTGTCTATCGTCATGATTATAACGTATTTATTCTTTTATTTGGCACTTCCCGGCACA
>ENA-UOOI01000430-UOOI01000430.1-fermentation-metagenome-genome-assembly--contig:-NODE-430-length-53944-cov-21.862068_pt1 | contig 53944 bp, 55 predicted proteins | sample MGYA00245779_ERZ724027 | MGnify/ENA primary metagenome ERZ724027 (study PRJEB28704, sample SAMN03018318) | fermentation metagenome | biome: anthropogenic terrestrial biome; feature: soil; material...
CATTTGGGACATAATCATATGTGGTATATTAAGACATTATCATAAATCAATCATAGATGATAACTATGAATATAAAATTTAGTTGATAAAAGATAAAAATTATGATAAACTTGCATTAAAGTATCCGCTATAACTATAAATAAGCGGACTTTAAGGTGAAATATGATTAATTATGATTTGTTAATTACAGAGTTTAAAAAGTGTAATGGTATAATGAGAACCGCAGAACTAAATACGCTTGGCTTTAACAGTAGAAGTATATTACAACTTTTGAATGAAGAAAAAATTGTTAAACTTAAAAAGGGAGTATATCAATTATCAGATGATATCGACACTCCAGATGAAGTTATTATAGCAAAATTATTTCCTTCATCTGTAATATATCTAAATAGTGCACTTTTTCATTATGGATATTCTGATAGGATTAATTCATCATGGCAGATAGCAGTTGATAAAGACACTTCGAAAAGTCAATTTAAAATAAGTTATCCTATTATAACCCCATTTTATTTGGAGAAAAAACTTATGAATATTGGAATAACTGAATATTGCTTAGATAATGTTAAAATTAAGATTTTTGATAAAGAACGTACTATTTGTGATGTTTTAAGATATGAAAAAAAACTAGATAAAGAAGTGTTTAATAAGGCTATACAGGGATATATTCAAGATAAAGATAAAAATATAAATAGACTTATTGAATATGCCAAAGTTTTAAGAGTGGTAAACAAAATAAAATTGTATATTGGAGTGTGGCTATAGTGGTGAATACAGCACATAGTGGAGCATCAGTAATTGCAAGATTAAAAAATAAATCAAAAAAGGAAGGATTGCAATTACAGCTTTTATTGAATCTTTTCTGCCAAGAAGAATTTTTAAGGTGTATTGAGAAATCAAGGTTTACTGATAATCTTGTATTAAAAGGTGGATTCCTTTTATATAGTCTCAGTGGTTTTACAGGCAGACCTACAATGGATGCTGATTATTTACTTAAAAATCAATCAAATAATATGGAAAATATAAAAGCACTTATTTCATAAGTGGCATCAATTTCTGACGAGTTTATAAAATTTAAAATAAAGAGCTTAGAGCCAATAGCTGAACAACGAGAATATAATGGCATTAGAGTAAGTATGATAGGACACATACAAAACACCAATACTCCTTTTAGTATTGATATTGGGGTCGGTGATATAGTAGTTCCTCCACCAATAAGAATGGCTTTACCAGTTCTGCTCAACGATTTCGAGAAACCAAATGTGCTGACATATTCTTTGGAAACAACAATAGCAGAGAAATTTGATGCGATAATTTCAAGAATGGAATTAACAAGTAGAATGAAGGACTTCTTTGATATTTATTATTTAGCAAATACAAATAATTTTGAAGGAAGAAAACTTCAGGAATCAATATTTGAAACATTAGAAAACAGACATACAGTCTATGAAAAGGATTCTTTAATTAAGGTATCAAATTTAGTAAATGATAAGGAAATGATATTAAGATGGAATTCTTTTTGCAGAAAAACATTGAAGATTGATTTGGATTTTAAAGAAGTTATTTTAGGGATAGTAAAATTTATAGAAATACCTTTTAAGGCAATATTAGAGGAAGATGAAACATTTTATATATGGGATCATGAAAAAAAACAATATGTGAAAATGGATATTATAGAATAGCTATGGGGAAAAGAAGAAAATAATAGGAAAATATTCGACCGTTACATATAGTTTTTTATCCCCTAAGATTACATTGCTGGAGCTGTTTTCATTAAATATTCTTACCAGCTTTGGAAATAGTATTTTAACAGTTTCATAGAAAATTAGAGTTACAAGGATTATAATATAATTGCATTGGTATTACACCGATGCAATTATTTTGGGTAATAAAACCTAAGCAAAAAACGCTGTGGCGTTAACATATTTTTTATGCTAATGCCACAGCATTTTGTTATATTTAAAAAAAATTGATAGGATGGTGAGATGCAAATGACAAATAGACAGCAAAACATTATATATCAGTTGGCTGTAAGCGAAACTCCACTTACTGCAGATGAAATTGCAAAAAGGATAGGAGCCAGTTCAAGGACGGTTAAGACAGATATGAATAATATTTATGAAAACATCAAGAATATTGGAGCATGCATTGTAGCAAAAAGAAATGAAGGATATTCAATTAGTATAACTGATTCAAAATTGTTTGAACCATTTTTTAATCAGATAAGTGTGAATATGTCATTAAAATACAATTTTGCTTCAAATGATATGGCACGTTGCGTATATATAGCAAGAGAATTAGTTTCATTAACTAAATATATCAAAATAAATGATATTGCAGATGAGCTTTATATATCGCGAAGTACACTGCGTGATTCAATAAAAGATGCTGGTGATTTTATAAATAGATATGATCTTGAAATAGTCAGCAAACCTGGTTTTGGAATCAGAGTTTCTGGAATGGAGCACAATATACGTATGGTACTTGTTGAACTGCGTACTATTCCTTATCATAAAGCAAAAATAGATAATGTAGGGCCAGAGTATTCAAGATGGATAAAATGTGATGAAGTTGAGAGGCAGGATATACGTCATAATTTTCTTAGAACGCTTAGATCAAATGAGCTTAATCTTCCTGATTTATGGACACAGAGACTTTCTATTTATCTAATTGTTGCAAGAAACAGGTTTGCGGCAGGGTTTAAGCTGGACTTTCCAAAAGAATGGATTAAAGAAATTAAAAATTATGAAGAATACAAACTATCTTGTGATATATTTAATAATTTATCAAAGAGCTTTTCAGGATACGATATGCCTGAAGATGAAATTGCATTTGCTGCAATAATGCTTCTTTGTTATCGTGATATGGGTTTAACTGAAACTACAAAGAAACAATTTCCTGATTTTTATGATGATGCATCAGAATATGCCAAAGAAATTTTATCCTATGTATATAAGGTGTATAACATAGACTTAAATAAATTTGACTGGGTTTATGATGAGCTAAAGAACATGTTGATTCCAGTTTTAGCAAGAAAACATTTTGAATTATGCGGAAGAAAAGTTTTTGACCTGCGTATAGAAGATGAAACAGTTAAAAATCCTTTAGCCTTTGATATTGCAAGGACTATGGCCGGGTATCTTCAGAAAAGATTATGGAAAGATGCAGCCGAATATACTACAATTTATATATTTGCCTGCTTTGTAAATAAGATATTATTATATGTTTCTTATGATATTAAAAAATTGAAATTGATTATAGTTCATCAGGATGGAATTAACTTTGGAAAAATTACTGAAAGAAAGCTGCTTTTATATTTCAGCACACTTATTGAATCATGTACATTTGTTGAATTATATGAAATTCGTGGAATGGATCAAAGCAAATATGATGCTGTTATAACAAATACCTTGGGGGTTTCTTATAATTATGATCTGCCATATTATGAAATACATACAATTATGCTCAATCATGAAATTGAAGAAATTTATAATTCTATTCTTGTTTATGCATATAAATTTGAAAATCTGCTTCCGGATGATTCTATTATTCATGTATATAAGGATTTCGATTATATATCAGAGAAACAGTTTTTTCAGCTTATAAGTTTTAAGCACTGCAAAAACAGTGCAGGTCAGAAACGTTTAGAAAAATACTTTATAGAGAATGAAAATACAGCATCATATCGGATAAATGAGCAATCAGCAATTATATTTGGCAGAAAAGATTTCACTGATGATGAGTCTGTAGAGCTATATTGCCTGAAAAAACCCGGAAATTGGGACGGCAGTAAAATTAAATATATTTTATATGTGTGTTTGGACTTGCAAAATAACCTTCAAAAAGCAAAGGCAATAGAAAACAGTTTATGCTACCTTTCAATATATCCTGAGTACTTTGAACAGTTTGCTCGCGATAAATCAACAATTTTTAAAAAAATGGTTTATGAATATTTGAAATTATAAGTTATATGGTATACAACCTGCAATAACAAATTTCACTAAATATATGCAAAAATATGCATGGAAGTACATAAATTTTAATATTATAATTACATTATAGCAACAATATTAATAAAAAATTTAATAATTATTAAAATATTATTTAACTAATAAGCAAGGGGGGATGAGGTACGCTTAAATTTTTTATATCATCACATGGCCATTTTGCCAGCGGTATTAAAAGCTCAGTGGATATTCTGCTTGGGTGCAGCGATAATATTACAGTTTTCGATGCATATGTTGACCAGGATTCAGTAAAAGACCATGTAGATGCATTTTATGAAACTGTAACGGCAGATGATAAAGTTTTCTTATTGTCAGACATTTATGGTGGCAGTGTAAATCAGGTGCTATTTCTTTATAAGGATAGACCAAACACAACACTTATTGCAGGCGTAAATTTAGCATTGGTTTTATCACTTGCCAGCAAAGAAAAAATTACAAATGAAGAAGTAGAAAAAATTGTTGCTGAAAGTCGTGATGCAATACGTATTGTTGGAACGGATAAGACAACAGTGGATGATGAAGAATTTTTTTAAATGAAGGTGAAAAGAAATGATTGCATTAGTAAGATTAGATGAAAGAATGATTCACGGTCAGGTAGCTATAAAATGGTCACGTCATTTAAGTGTAGACCGTATCGTAGTCGTAAGTGATGAGGCTGCAAACAATGAAATAATTAAGGAATCATTAATGATGGCTGCTCCTGCCACTGCAAAAACAGCAATTAGGGGAGTGGATAATGCTATTAAGTTATTAAATGATCCCCGTGGTGCAGCACATAAGATGCTTGTTATTGTAAGTAATCCAGATGATTTACTGAAGATTGTGCAAAGTGTTCAGAATATTCCACTTGTCAATGTTGGAAATTATGGACGTGTAGCTTCTAAGGCTGGAAATGAGAATCGTAAAACTTATAGGAAAAATTTATATGCATACGATTCAGAAGTTGAAGTATTAAAGAAAGTTATTTCTACAGGTATTAAATGCGTTTATCAAACAATACCGGACGATGTGCCTGAAGATTTAGCTAAAGTTTTGGCATAGCAGATTTTAAAAAATATAAAATTTAAAAAATAAAAATAGATTTTTTATTTGTAATCGTTATTATAAATAATTTATTTGGGAGGTAATGTAAATGTCTACAATGATGGCTGCTATTTTAGGTACACTTGTATACTGGATTATTTTCTGTATAGATCCATATATTCTTTCATGGCAGTGTTTAAACAGGCCTATTGTAGTTGCACCTTTAGTAGGACTTGTACTTGGTGATGTTCATACTGGAATTATAATGGGGGCTTCTCTGGAATCAATATTCATGGGTATTTCTGCAATAGGAGGCAGTATACCAGCTGATGCATTATCAGCAAGTGTAATTGCAGTTACATATACAATTCTAACTGGTTCGGATGCAAAAACTGGTCTTGCAATTGCACTTCCAATTGGTACAGTAATGCAATCAGTTGCTAATATGTTTATGCCTCTTTGGTCAGCACTTGCTCCATATTGGGAGAAACTTGCAACATCTGGTAAAAATAAAAGCTTTCTTGTTAAAAACATATTATTTACTTGTTTAATAGTACCATTACCAAATGTTTTGATATTATTCTTTGGACTTGCTTATGGTGTCAATGGATTAAATGCACTGCTTGCATCTCTTCCTAAGTTTGTTATGGTAGGGCTCGGTGCAGCTTCCAGCATGATGGTTGCAGTTGGTTTTGCTATTCTTCTTTCTATGATTTGGTCAGGAGATATTGGAATATTCTTCTTTGTGGGATATGTATTATCAAAAATCGTTAAACTGGATTCATTGTCAATTGCCATTATTGGCTTGGCAATTGCAATAACGCTATTTTTTAATGACAAAAAGCTTATTGGTTTAAAGAACAGTATGGTAGCACCAGCTAAAGGTACAATTAATGATAATGATGAGGAGGACTTTTTTTAAATGGGAAACTCAAATAAAAAACAATTAACAACTGAAGAAAAGAAAGTTTTAAAATCAATGTTTTTCCGTTCTCATTTAACTTTTCTTTCTTTCAATATGACTAAGATGGAAGCAAATGGATTCACGGTAACAATGCAGCCTGCCATTGAATCTATTTATGGTAATGATGAAGAGGCTAAGAAAGAAGCATATACCCGTCATCAGAATTTCTTCAATACTCATGCTATTCCTTTTGCTTTTATTGCAGGTTTGGCGTACTCCATGGAAAAGGAACACAAAGCAAACGGCTCTGTAACTGGACAAATGATTGATAGTATAAAGGCATCTTTAATGGGACCTACAGCCGGCATGTTTGACTCAATATTTTTTAACTGCATAAGAGTTATTGCAGCAGGTGTTGCAATAGGATTGTGCGCACAGGGAAATGCTATTGGAATTCCAATTTTCATTTTGTTATATGGTGTTCCTCAATCAATTTTAAAGTATTTCTTTGTAAAATTAGGATATACATTTGGTACATCTTTTATTGAAAAGATATTTAAATCAGGTTTAATGGCTTCACTTACTAAATCAGCATCAGTTCTTGGACTTATGATGGTTGGCGCTATGACAGCAACAATAGTAAATGTTCCATTAAAATGGACAATCTTTGTTGGAAAAGCATCTGTTTCTATCAATAAAACTATTGATTCCATTTTCCCAGGATTATTAAGCATTTTACTTGTATTCTTTTTAACTAAGCTGATTAAAAAGGGGCACAGACCCACACAGCTTATTATTGGTATACTTGTATTTGGATTGTTAGGAGCATTTTTAGGTATATTTTCATAGTTTAATCTAAAACTGTAAGTGTAATTAAAATAAAAATATAGTCTAAAATTTATGTGTATTTGCAAATTGATAATATTTGCAGTACACATAAATTTTTAGTAAAGGAATTAAAATGAAAAATTTAATGATGTTATATGGTGTAACATTAGGAAAAAGATTTACGAAGAGGCAGAAAGCTTATTTTATGGCTGAAATCAATGAAACATATCCTAAACTTGGATTTCCAATACAATTTCAAGATGTAAAGCAGCGCTTTTTTACAATGAGAAATGTCATTGCTGGAAATTTGAATGCAGCAGATATTGTTTTTGTAGCGGCGTATGATACTCCAAGTAAATCATTTTTACCAAATTATAAATATTATCCTTTTCACACTGAAAAGAATTTAAATATGGAATATTTCAATCTCATTGCTCAAATTATAATTGCAATTGTGTCTGCTTTTATGTCCTATGCATGTTTAAAGTTATTTTTTAATAATAACGGCTTAAGCAGAATACCATATATAATTCTGACTATTTTTTTTGCAATATTGGCTCTATATGAAACTAAAGCACACCCTAATGTCTTTAATTTTAACAGAAACAGTGCAAGCCTTGCAGTGATGGAAAGGATAGCAAGAGAATGTAAAGGAGATTCAAATATAGCATTTGTATTTTTGGATCAGGCAGTATCTTCTTTTGAAGGGTTAAAGCTTTTAAAAGAACGATGCAATGTTCAAAATAAGAAGTTTATATTATTAGATTGTATTGCAAGCGGCGAGAAAATTTTAGTTGCACACAGGGAAAACACCGAAAACAGTGCAAAAAAGCTTATTGAAAAGGCAAAAAAATATAAATTGGAAATAAAGAACAAAGTATATAGCGATGAAAAAGCAGAAAAGAACGTATTGGCTTTTGCAAAGAATATGCTGTACATTGTTTCAGGAACTATTGAAAAAAATGAGTTTATTGTGAAAAATACAAAATCAAAAAAAGATATTGTGGTTGATATAAATAGATTAGATGAAATAGCAAAATTATTAATTGAATTTGTTCAAAATAAATAGAAGAAAGAAGCTGGAAATATGATAATAAAATCTAACAGGATTTATTTTGAAGACGGGGTAAAAAGCGGATATTTAAAAATTGAAAATGGTAAGTTCAGCAAATATTTAAAGGATGCAGCTGGAGAAGAATTTATAGATTATGGAGACAGCAGAGTAATTCCAGGTATATTTGATACTCATAATCACGGCACATGCGGTTATAGTTTGATGGATGTGGACGGCCAGGAAGAGAAAATTAAAAATGTTAAGGGATATTTAAAAGGATGTGCATCTCAGGGAGTTACAAATGTTTTCCCAACAGCTTCCCTTGAAATGATAAAGACTGTTTCAGAAATTTCTAAAACTGAAGTTGATGGCGCTACTATAGTTGGTATTCACAGTGAGGGACCATGGCTTAACAGGACAGGTGAAAAAGGTATACGTATCGGATGGCCTGAAGTTAATATTGAAGCTGCTAAAAACATGGTAGCTGATGGACAAGGCATGTTAAGATTAGTTGCCCTGGCACCAGAAATCCCTGGAATTGATCCAATTATTGAGTACTTTTTATCTCAAGGCATTACTGTTGCACTTGCGCACAGCGACTGTAATTATGAACAGGCAATGGCAGCATACAGCAAAGGATTGTCTGTAGCTACCCATACAGGAAATGTAATGACGGACATGCACCACAGAGATGTGGGAGGGCTTGGAGCTGCATTATTAAATGATAATGTTATGTGTGAGGTGATATGTGATGGACTTCACATATCTCTAAATATGCTTAAGATTTATTTTAGAGTAAAGGATACTTCAAAGTTCATGATGATATCTGACTGTACACCTTTATCAGGGGCAGCAGTTGGAAGGTATAAGGGCTTTATTAAAGGAATGGAAATGAATGTTACAGATGAAGGTTTCGTTCTTACAGATACAGGACGCATTTGCGGTTCCAGCAAGCCGATTTTATATGGAATAGAAAATCTTGTGGAGAAGCTTGGCATGCCAATTGAGACTGTATTAGAAATGTCATCGCTGAATGCCTGCAAAAAATATGGAATTGATGATAAAAAGGGCTCCATAAAGATAGGCAAGGATGCTGATTTTGCTGTTATTACTGATGATTATAAGACCATTGCAACTTACGCAAATGGACGCAAAGTTTATGACAGAAAAGTTGATGGAGATGTATTCAATTCTGAATTTTATGATGAAGTAAGAATTTAATTAATATAATGGAGATTAATATGAGTAAAAAATTAATTATTGTAGCAGATGATTTTGGATTCAGTGAAGCTTATAATCTTGGAGTGCTTAAAGCTTATAAGGATGGTGTTGTTACAACGTTATCCCTTATGAGCAACATGGATGCAGCAAAGCATGCAGCTGCACTTGCCAAAAAAGAAATCCCAAAGGCTTGCATTGTGCAGCATACAAATTTTGTTCAGGGGAGACCATGCAGCAATCCAAAGGACATACCATCCATGGTAGATGAAAATGGTATGTTTTATCGTTCAAGTAAATGGAGGACTGAAAACCCCAATGATAAAAAATGTGTCGGCAATGTTGTTGCAGCATATGAAGATTGTAAAAGGGAAACAATAAGTCAGATGGAACGCTTTAAAGATTTAACGGGAAAATACCCTATTCATCTTGAAGGCCATTCTGTGTTTACAAAGGCAGTAAGCAAGGCATTCAATGAAGTAGCGAAAGAAAGAAAAATTCATTGCATGACAATGCCTGAGGCTGAGATTGACACTATGTATCCAGCACATGAATTATCAATGAGTTGTCCTGGCTATATGGATATATTAAACAGAGGCTGTAGGCCAGAGGACTTTTTCACAGATGCTTTTGGTATATTAAACAGTGATTATGATATTAATATACTGCATTTTCATCCTGGATATCTGGATGCTTACCTGCTTGATAATACATCCTTAAAGGCTCCGCGCTGCCGTGATTTGGAGACGCTCTGTAACCCTAAAGTACGTAAGTGGATTAAAGATAATAATATTGAACTCGTTGATTTTTCAGCAGTTTATAAATAGCTTAGGAGGTAGCTGTGCTTATACCTATTTTTGCAATTGTTATAGCGGTTTTAGTATCTGGTAAACAATTAAAAAGTTATATTCAATATAAAAAATTCCTAAAAAACTTTTCTGATGAAAACAAGGTAGAGGTTTTTGCCACGAAAAGAAGCATTGGCATGTATGCTCAGCAATTAATACCAGTTATTGTCTGCATTGTCTTTGCTGTATATATTTATATAAAGCCGAATTTAGTGAAGGATTCAAAATATTATATTACATTTTTTATTATGTTAGCTGTTATTTTTACTGGAAGCTTATTTACAGGAGAAATGTACAATTGTGTTCATTACACTGAAGAAGGTTTTTTATGGGAGAATTCATATATACGTTTTTCAAATATAAGAGAATTAAAATCTCCCATGGGCAGGGTGGCAGAAGTTGGCTTGAAGAATGGAAAATCAGTTAAGGTAACCAAAAAACAGCTGAATGCATTAAAAGAAATTTGCCATAATAAAAAATAAGCATAAAATAAGATAGATCAAAATACTGCAGGAACTATTCTGCAGTATTTTTATCCATATCACATCACAGAATCCCTATACTCCTGAGGGCTTTTATTGAATGTACTTTTAAAGGTTTTATAAAAGTAGCCTAAATTGGAGAAGCCTGTCTCTATAGCTATTTCATATATAGGCAGCTCAGAGTGGCTTATAAGCATTGCTGCCTGTTTCATTCTATGCTCCATTTTCAGCTGACTAAAGCTTTTCCCAGTCTTACTTTTAAGAAGATTTCCTAAATAATTTGAATTATAACCAAAATGTTTGGCTGTAGTGCTTAGAGTACAGTTGCTATAATTATTTTCTATGTATTTAAGTATATTAATAATGTTATCAGATTTTTTATCCTCTAAATCATGTTCGCTGGAGCTGTTTTCATTAAATATCCTTACCAGCTCTGAAAAGATTATTATCATATAAGAATTTATAACTTCATTGTAGCAGATATCCCTATGAAAATATTCACACAATAAATTTTTAATTAAAATATCTGTTTTAGATTTTTTACTGGGACGGAAAACTATGTATTTACTATGGCTTTTATTTTCTAATAATGAATTTATTAAGAAGCTGGTTATAATACCTTCATTGGAAAGCCTGCTGAGAAAGCTGGTGGTAAAAAATGATTCCGTCATGGCTATATTTATCACTATGTCATTTTCACCTATAGTTTTACTACTATGAACCACATGAGTATCACATAGGCACAAATCTCCTTCATTTAGTGTTACATTTTTACCTCCAATTTCATAGGTACATGAGCCAGAGTATATATAGTTTAATTCCATATCTGCATGGATATGCTTTGGAATATCTGTAAATCTGGTGTCTTTACTTACTGTTATATTTTCCTTTTTTAATTTAAGCCCAAAATCAAATAAATATACCATAGACCCATCTACATTTACCTTATTTACTTTTTTATAAAATTCACTTGCCTTATTTGGGTTTTCAAAATGCCACTTTTCACTAGGAGTTATCTTTCTCAAATAAGAATCTAATTCTTCATAGTTCATTGCTGCCTCCCATTAATAATCTGTGATTTTGTAAGTGAATATATGTTGATATGTAATTGTTTCCATACGTTATCAAAAGTATAATAACAATAAAAATATATATTTTCTACTTTTAATTATAAACTAATTATGTTTATTTGTAAGTACTGCCTAGGCGAAGTATTATCATAAATAAAAATATGTAACAATTAAAATGAAAGAGAGGCAATTTCTATGGAAAATAGAGAATTAGCTGAAAAAATTATTCAATTATCCGGTGGCAAAGAAAATATTACAAAAGCTATACATTGTATTACAAGGCTTAGATTTAATTTAAAAGATGACAGCAAAGCAGATAGTGAAGCTATAGGAAATTTGAATGGAGTTATAGGTACCAGATATCAGAATGGTCAATTTCAGGTGATTATTGGCAATAACGTGAAAAATGTTTATGTAGAAGTAGCCAAGATATTAGGAATAGATGATGAAAATAAGAAAGAAGATAAAGAAGAAAAAACTCCTAAGGCAGCCAATGTTAATAAAGAGCATAAAAATATCATAAGTTTTATCTTAGATATAATAGCAAGCTCATTCCAGCCTATTTTACCAGCTATAATAGGTGCAGGTATGATGAAAGGGATATTGGCTATATTAACGGTAGCAGGACTTTTATCTACAAACAGCGGCACTTATCAAATATTAAATATAGTAGCAGATTCAGCATTTTATTTCTTACCATTTTTACTTGCAGTTTCAGTAGCTCGAAAGTTTGATGTAAATGAATATTTAGGAATTGTTGTAGCAGGCGCTCTTATGTATCCTAGTATATTGGATCTGGCAAAAGCTGGACAAGTTAAGTCCATAAGCTTTTTATCTATACCAATACAAGTAGTTAACTATAGCGCATCAGTATTCCCCATTATATTAAGCATTATAGTAATGAGTTATATATATAAAGCAGTAGATAGATTCATTCCTAAAACACTTAAGCTTGTACTTACACCTGTATTAACATTAATCATAACAATTCCATTGGTTTTGGCATTTATAGCCCCTATAGGTTCTTATTTAGGAAATTATTTAGCTATTGGTGTAAACTGGTTATTTAATAATGCAGGTATGGCAGCAGGACTTTTACTTGGAGCATTTAATCCTATTATAGTAATGACAGGTATGCATTATGCACTTTTCCCAATAATAATTCAAAACCTGGCTACATTTAAATATGATTCAGGATACCTGGTAATAAATTTAATTACCAATATGGCTCAGGCAGGTGCAGTATTTGCAGTAGCTTTTAGAAGCAAAGACATGGAATTAAAGTCTGTAAGTGTTTCCAGTGGAATATCTGCACTTTTAGGAATTACTGAACCAGCTATGTTTGGTGTTAATTTAAAGCAGAAAAAACCATTTTACGCAGCCATGATATCAGGAGGAATTGTGGGAGCTGTAGTTATAGTAGCAGGTTTAAAAAGTTATGGATTTGTTTTACCTGGACTTATAGCTCTTCCTACCTATGTATCCCCAGATGGCAATTCTAAGAACTTTATAATAGCAATTTTAGGGATTATAGCATCTTTTACAATATCATTTATTTTAACGCTGACACTTTGGAATAAAGATAGAAAACCAGATAAAAACTAAGTTTATATTAAATATACAGGAGGAGTTTCAATGCATAAGTTAACAGCAAAATTTCCAAAGAACTTTCTTTGGGGTGGGGCAACAGCAGCCAATCAAATAGAAGGTGCTTATCTGGAAGGCGGTAAAGGATTATCCACTTCTGATATGGCAGCTTATAAAGATCCTTATGGAGAAGACAGGGTTAATAATTTCACATTTGACGTTTCCAGTAATGAACTTAAAGAATATTTATTAAATCCTGAAAAGTATGACTTCCCCAAAAGAAGAGGAATAGATTTTTATCATAAATATAAAAAGGATATAAAACTCTTTTCTGAAATGGGTTTTAAAGTATTTAGATTATCAATTTCCTGGGCAAGAATTTTCCCTACAGGCTTAGAAGATAAACCAAATGAAGAAGGCTTAAAGTTTTATGATGATGTATTTGATGAATTAAAAAAATATAATATAGAGCCTCTAGTGACAATGTCTCACTATGAAATGCCCATTGAACTTACTAAAAGATATAATGGCTGGATGAGCAGAGAATTAGTACCCTTATTCGTAAAGTTCACTACAGTTATTATGGAAAGATATAAAGACAAGGTTAAATACTGGATACCATTTAATGAAATGAACATGAACTTAAACAGTATTTATACAGGAGCAGGGGTTCTTAAGGATAAGGTCACAGATGTGATACAGGCAGCATATCAGGCTTCCCATCATCAATTTTTGGCACAATCTATAACCATTAGCAATGGAAGAAAAATTAATAAGGATTTTAAATTCGGCTGTATGATAAATGCTATTGAGTCCTATGCCGCAACAAGCAAGCCAGAAGATCAATTAGCAGCATTAAAGGCAGGACAGATAAATTTATTTTACCCAGATGTACAAGTCAGGGGATATTATCCAAGTTACATGACAAGATATTTTAAAGAAAATAATATAAACATAGTAAAACAGCAGGGAGACGATGAGATTTTAAGAAATGGCACTTCAGATTATGTAGCATTCAGTTATTATATGACTCATATGACAGAGTATAGGAAAGACATGAGAGATTTGGCTGGCAGGCTGGATAGTCCTCTGAAAAATCCAAATTTAGAAATCAGCGAATGGGATTGGCCCATAGATCCAACAGGCTTTAGAATTGTATTAAATAAGCTGTATGATAGATATCAAATTCCTTTATGGCCTGTAGAAAATGGTCTTGGGGCTCATGATGAAGTAGTGGATGGTAAAATTCATGATGATTATAGAATAGACTATTTAAGAAAGCATATCTCAGCTATGGCCGATGCCATAGAGGACGGCGTAGAAATAATAGGATACACTACCTGGGGGTGCATAGATTTGATATCCTGTGGAACTTCACAGATGTCAAAAAGATATGGATTTATTTATGTAGATCAGGATGACCAAGGCAAAGGCACATTGAAGAGGATAAGGAAGGATTCATTTTACTGGTATAAAAGGGTAATCGAAACAAATGGTGAAGAACTAGAGTAAATTTTAAAGAGCATCCATGCAATTGGGTGCTCTTAATATTTATCTGCATATCTTTCAAAATTATTTGGAATAATTGCAATTTAGTGAAGGTTTATTTACGAACTTGTAGAATATTATATATAAATCAAAATTAAGTGTTCTGATAGTTTTAGAGCAGATCAATACTAATTAAAGAATAAATAAGGGTGATTTTAATGAAAAATCCTATTGATAACAATCCATATAGAATTTTGGACTTATCTATATACTCAAACAGTAAAAACGTTTTAGATAAAGAGAAATATATGCTGAAGCGCATAAAGATTAATGGTGAATTGGAAAATAATGATTTGTTTTCATGGATCTCTAAGCCAAAGATAAGTGAAAATTCAATTAATGAATCTGTTTCTGAATTAGATAATTTTAGAGAAAGACTTATATACAGATTATTTTGGTTTGACTACAATGGAAAACTGTTTAACAATTATACCAAATATACCAAAGAAAAAACAGTATCAGGGATATCAGATATTAGGGATAGACATTTTCTCGCTGTATTTAGTTATGAATTCATTATAGGTTATATTGAAAAAGCTTTAAATAAAGATATTGATATAGATACAATTATAAAAGAGGTCAATAAATTTAGACAAAAATATGGCATCGAAAATTTCTTGGATTATTGGGATATACTTGATGACTTTGATTTTGAAGTGTATTTTAAAAAAATTGAAAAAGATAATTTTAGTATTTATGATATTTCTGATGAAGATTATAATGATATTTTTTTAAAGACAGCTAGTTTAATTCTTAACTCTATAAGAGAGGTTATTTGTGGTTTAATAAATTTATTTGATATGAATTTATCCATATATTTATATAAATGTACTAATAATGCTGCTTTTTTTGATGAAATAGAGTTGGATAAGTTTAATAATCATATTAAACAAGATCTGGGTGGAGTTATAATTAGGAATTGCGAAAGTATTAATAATGACATAAATAATTTGTCTGATGACACCAATAAAATCAGGGGAATATGCATACATTCTTATAATTTTGTTAAATCAAAAATTATTCCAGTAATTAATGCCTATGAAAATTTTGGCTTAGATAGATATGCTTACTTACAATATAACAATTATATAACTGAAACATTAAATATTATAGCTATTAAATTATATAATGAATTTAATGATTTTGAAACATCCTTAATTATCTTATGGGATGCGGCAAATATTTCTATTGAAGATGCAGAATTGAGTAATACTATAAAAAATAACATATCAGCTATAGAAAATAATATGATATTAGATTTGGAATCATTGAGCATAAGTTTTTTTCAAAAAATAGATGCATTATATGAAGAAAGTGTAAATCTACGGAATTCCGTAAACGAACTGGGGGAATACTATTTTAACACAATAAAAGAAAAATTAAGCAACTTAAATATAATTAGAATAAATATGAAGAATTGTAAAAACTTAAATAATAGTATGGCTATTCAGCTATATAAGCTTTCAGTTGATATATATGGAAACAAATTAGATGACTATGAAAATGCAATAAAATTTCTTAAAGAGGCAAATTTGTATGCTAATGAGGACTCAGAAATTAGAACTAAAATAATCAGTAATATAAATATTCTAAATAGTATTTTAGAAAAAGAAAAGGGATATTTAAATATTGGTGAAGAAAAAAGTTTGGTTAATAATAACACATTTAAGGCAAGTAAGAAGCACTTTTCCATAAAACAAATAGCAAATAAATATTCAATTCTATTACTTATTATATTGATTGCTGGTTCTGTACTAAGTGATAATAAAACAAACAGTTCAAATACACAAAACACATCAAATATAACACAAAGCACAACCCAGAATGCTACCGAGACTAATATAAATAATAATTCAACAACAAAGGGTGAATTAGAAAGTAAAATAAATACTAATAAAGATAAATTAAAAAGCATGGAAGCGGAACTTGAAAGTATCAAAAATACAATAGAAGATTATAAAAATCAGGCAGATCTGCTCAATTCCGAAATAGATCAATCCTCTGATTTTGATCCTAAAATATACGAGTATAATGACATAGTTGATAAATACAATTCTGATTTAAATCAATATAATAACAAATATAGCGAATATGAATCTTTGCTAAAAGAAACTAACGATATGATTTCTAAATACAATTCAATGAAATGAGGAAGATTTAATATGACTGATAAAGATATTATAGATTTAATCACTGAGGTTTGGAAAATATTTAATATTATTAGTATTTCAAAAGATAGTAATAATGTAGCTTTAAATTTTTCAGAAAGAAAGATAATTAAAATAATAAAAAATAATAACATTGAGATTATCGATTTAACTGGTAATAAATTTGATGTTGGTATGGCAGTTGACATAATTGACAAAGAAGTAATTTCAAATAATGATAATTTTTTTATTAAGGAAATGATTGAACCTATAATACTGAAAAATGATAAAGTTATGAGATACGGAAAGGTAATTATATCTGATAATATTTAAAGTATAAGGGGGAGTAAAATTGAATAAAAATTACTATGGCATAGATTTAGGTACCACAAATTCAGCTATAACAAGTTTTGATGGAAATGAAATAAGAGTTTTTAAAAGTAAAGATCAATCGGAAGTTACACCATCAGTAGTACACATTAGTAAATCAGGAGCCTTGAGAGTTGGAAGAAAGGCCTATAACGCATTAATTGCGGACCCTGAAAATACAATATGCGAATTTAAAAGATGGATGGGCAGACCTAATGAAATGCTTTTTAAAAATGTAAATAAAAGTATGAATGCAGAACAACTATCAGCTGAGATCCTAAAAAGCTTATTAGAAGATGTTAATAGGCAAACTGAAGAAAATATTAAATCTGCTGTCATTACTGTACCTATAGAATTTGGGCAGCTGCAATGCGAAGAAACTGTCAAAGCAGGAGAAGATGCTGGATTAAAAAATGTGTATTTGTTACAAGAGCCAATAGCAGCTTCAGTTGCTTATGGCTATAAAGAAGATAAATCTAATAAAGTGTGGTTAGTATATGATTTTGGAGGAGGTACTTTTGACGCGGCAGTTGTTTCAACATATAACAATAAGCTTACTGTTGTTGGGCATGCCGGTGATAGCTTGTTAGGTGGTAAAGATTTTGATAGTGACATAGTTGATAAAATTTTAATACCCAAAATAGAGGAAATGTATTCTATTAAAAATTATGATAAATCAACCCTACGCAGAAAATTATCTCATATTGCAGAAGGTGGGAAAATAGATTTAAGTTACTCAGATAAGGCTATAATGTCAGTCTATGATATTGGTGAAGATGATAACGGTGAGGAAATAGAATTAGAAATAGAAATTACAAAAAATGTTTTTGAAAAATTAATAAGTGAATATGTAATTAAAACAATCACCATTTGTAATAATGCACTATATGAATCAAGAATTGCTAAAAATAAATTAGATTCCATTATTTTAGTTGGAGGTACTACCTTTATTCCTTTAATTAGGGGGAAAATAGAAGAAGAATATCATGTTCCATTAAAATATTCAATAGATCCAATGACAGTAGTTGCCATGGGTGCATCTATATTTAGTCTGGCAAAGCAAAGGAATAATGAGGACACATTAGAAAACAGCAGTAATGTTAATAATGATAGCTGCCAAGAGATAATCATTAATCTTGCATATGAAGCAGCATCAGCTGATATTGAAACTCTTATTATGGGTAAAGTAAAAAATTATGAAGAATATGGCAAGCTGGAAGTAAATATAGAGAACATTAATGGCTTATGGAGTGGAGGCTGGAAAGCTGTAAACAATGGTGAATTTGAAATTACAGCATTTTTACAAGAGAAGAAGAGGTCTGATTTTAAAATTACATTTCGAGATGAAAAGGGTAAAATATTAAAATGTAACATAGAAACTTTTTCAATAGTTCATGTTGGAATTAACTATGATAATCCTCCTCTACCTCACTCTATTGGAATTGAAATATATGATGAGAAAAGAGATAAGGATATATATGATGTTATATTTAAAAGCTCTGTTACTAGATTACCATGTGAAAAGGAAGTAACTTACAAAGCAAGCAAAACATTAAGGCCAAGTGATTATGGTGATGCAATAGAATTTTTAATATTAGAGGGTGAGAAAGAAGAACCTAATCTAAATGACATAGCAGGAAGAATAAGCATTAAGGCTGAAGATATAAAAAGAGCAATAATAGAAAATGATGATATTATATTAAATATTAAAATTAATGAATCACGAAAAATTATGGTTGATGGGAGAATTATAAGAACAAATGAGTTTTTTACAAGAGATGTTTATATTCCTGAAGAAAAATCTATAGATGAAGAATTGAATGAAAATTTAGATGAGTTATGGAATGATTATGAAAAGGTATCATCAAATGTTGATTATGAATTATTTGATAAAAATCCAAATTATATAGAAGAAATGTGTGAGAAAATAGATGATATAGATCTTCAGGTAAATACCGAAAATAATACCAATGATATCAATAGAAAACAAAAATTAAACAGAAGAATCAAAGATATGAGAATTGAAATAAATAACACAATTAATCAAAAACCAGAAAATAATAAATTAAACTCAATTATAAATGAAGTTCAGGATTCTCAGCGAGAAGTAAATGAAATTGTAAAACAAAATGGTAATGAAGATGATAAATTTAAAATGGCTAAATTAAGTGAAAAAGCTGATAGAAATATTAAAGGTGGCAATGAGAGGCTTTTAAGAAAAACTAATGATGATTTGTGGAATTTGGGATATAGTATATTATTTAGAAAATTTGATTTTTGGGAATACTGGTTCAATACTTACAAGGCTACACCAAAATATAATATTTATGATGTTTGTAAATTTAACGAATTAGTAAATACAGGTGAAAAAGCAGTAGCATCAAAAGATTTACAGGCATTGAGCTGTGTGGTTAGAGAACTTGCAAACTTAATAAAATTTGAAAACATCGACAATTTACAGAGAAATATAAAATCTGGACTTAAGAAGATGTAGTAAAGCTATTGATGGAACAATATTAAATTAGGTATTGATTTTTAGACTCCAGTAGTTGACTTTGCTACTTACGTAGAGTAAACTCAAGTCATAGATATGTTACCCAATGTGTATGTTATGTACACATTGCTATTGGGGTTTTAATAATATGTATATTAAATATCAATTTTTAAAATTACCTCTTTAGGTGATCATATTTCGTTATCCTAAAGTAGAGAGCTTAGTGTATTTTATTCTTCAATTGGACATATTATATTAATATATGTATTAACATTTGGAGGAAAAGAGTATGCTTAAGAAAGCAAAGAAAATTGTTAATATAAGTAGAGGAGGGAATATTATGAAGAGGTCTCTTAATTTTGATAAAGTAGCAAAAAAGTTGACCACTCCTATATCTTCAGAAGAAGCCTTGAAAGATGTAGTACCTTTTAACTGGAGTAAAAAAGTTTTAGATGGTGAAAAGAAAATTACAGTTTGTTGATTTTAAAGTTTATCGAAGATGAAATGAATGAACCCATAACACCAATTATTGATAATTTATAAATTTGTTTCATAAACATCTGATTAATTTCAGAGGCTTTTTATTTGTAAATCTTACCCCTGGGGTAAAATTTTAAAGAGCATCCATTGCGGGTGCTCTTAAATTTATCTGCATAATTCAGATTTATCAATCTATCTGTAAATCGTCAAATCCGTCTCCTTTTCCCCATGCATAAATTACCGGGACAAGATTCACAAAAGCAGTATTATCTATTTTAGCTACATAGTTTTTAACAAGCATTGCCTCACGGGTAGAACAAACCAAGATGATTTTTCCTCTGGGTTTAAGAGAGAAAGCGCCTGTGACTTGGTCAATAGTAACTCCACGGTTCATTGTAGTCATAATAAAGTCAGCAACCTCTGCTGTCTTGTCACCTATGATTACCATTTTAACAATAGATGATCCAAAACCAAAAAGAACGGTATCAACTGCTTTAGCATATATTATCTGCATAATAAGAGCATATAATACTGCACTGCGGTCAAAAACAAAGGCAGATACAGTGAGAACACATATATCAATAATAAGCAGTATCTGACCAATACTTATATAAGGAAGTATTTTTTTATGAATGATTTTTGCAAGTGTATCTGAACTTCCCTGAGAAAATCCTCTCTTTAGCACTAAGCCCATGCCTACCCCTGCTATAATTCCGTAGTATATACAGCATAGTAATTTATTATTGGAATCCGAACCAATAAAATTTATATTGAAGTTATCAAAGAAAATCAATATTATTGGGTATGTGATAGATAAAAGGATGATTTTCAGTGCTTCTTTTCTGCCTAGTAAAAAACGTGCTGCTATTAATATCAAAATACATAAAAAATAATATATAAATGTATACTTAATGCTTGTCAATTTAGCTAAAATAAGCGAAATACCTGTAAAGCCTCCAACTATTAAGCCTTCCGGTTTTAGAATGGATGTAACGGCAAATGCCTGAAGTACACATCCAGAATATACAATAATATAATCCATAATATCTCTGTTGAAATTTTTTTTCATTTTATACGCCCCCTTTTATAATAAATTAACTTATCATCCTGCATTTTTATATTATATATTATATTTATAATATCAAGCAGGACACAAAAATGCAACATATAACTTATCATAAAGGCACAAAAAAGCAAGAATATTGAACGATTATATGGAGTATTTTAAATAAAAGCCACAAAATAACAAGTAAAACGTAAAGAAATGCTTTACAATCCACAAAAAGTATTATATACTAACAGTAACGAAAATATTTTCGATATTTAATTATTCTAAGCAGCATTAATTCATAATAATTGTAGGAGGTTTTTAATTTGGAGGAGAAAAAGGGGAATGTAAAAAAGTGGCTGACATTTGGAACTTTAATTTTAGGAGGAGGAACTATTTATAAACTTCCATTCCTAAAGGATGCATTTTATGTTCCTATGCAGCAGCAATTCCATTTAACAAATACACAGATAGGTGAAATGTTATCTGTGTACGCAATCGTTCAAACTTTCGGATATATACTTTCAATATATTTAACAGACAGATTCTCTAAAAAGAAACTGCTGCCAATTGGACTTATAGGTGTTGGAATTCTTGGATTCTTTTTGTTAACATCTCCAGGATATACAGCATTATTATTACTTTGGTGTTTGTTTGCTTTATTTGCAGAATTGTTGTTCTGGCCGGTTCTTGTAAAGTCCGTTAGATTGCTGGGCGGTAAAGAGGAACAGGGAAGATTATTTGGATTTCTTGAAGCAGGCAGAGGAGTAGTTGATACAGTAGTAGCATTTTCTGCTCTTGGGATATTCCAGCTGATGGGACAAGGTACAGCTGGCTTAAAGGGAGCTATAGTATTCTATGCATCAATAGTAATTGTAGTAGGTATTGTTTCTTATTTCTTACTTGAAGATGATGTAATAGCAGCACCTGAAAATAAAGATGGCAAAGTTAATAAAAATAAAATTGCATTGGAAGGTGCAATTAAAGCATTAAAAATGCCTGAAGTATGGCTGGTATCATTTACTATTTTTTCAGTATATTCAGTATATTGCGGTTTAACTTATTTCATTCCATTCTTAAAGGATATTTATGGACTACCTGTAATGCTTGTTGGTGCTTACGGTATTATAAATCAGTATGGTTTAAAAATGGTTGGTGGACCTATAGGTGGATTTTTATCTGATAAGAAATTTAAATCTCCATCAAAATATTTAAGAGCTGCCTTTGTAGTGGCAATTATAGCAATGACAATATTTATATTCTTACCACACCAGAGTATGAATGTATATGCAGGAATGACATTTACACTTGGTTTTGGAGCAATAATATTTACAATGAGAGCAGTATTCTTTGCACCTATGGACGAAGTTGAAATACCAAGAGAAATAAGCGGTGCTGCAACTTCAGTAGCTTGCTTCGTAGGATATGCTCCTTCAATGTTTGCATTCCCTCTATTTGGTTCATTAATAGATAAGACTCCAGGAATCAATGGATACAAGCAGGTATTTTTAGTTATGATTGCTTTTTCAGTATTGGGATTCATTTTAAGCAGCTTATTAGTTCGCATGGTTAATAAGAAGAAAGCATTAAAACAAGCTGCCTAAAATAAGTAAAATATCAAATATAAATATGCTGTAGGATGGATGTTAAATCCTCCTATAGCTATTTTTACGGCCATAAGAAATGATAATATATTAATGATGTTATGCAGATAATGGTAAATGTCATAAAATAATTGCAGCATTCCACATTTTGTATTTAAAAAAAGTTATTATGCTGATATGATATAAGTAAAACCTATAAGTTCATGAGGAGGAGATTTGTTGTTAGCAGAAGAAAGAAAAGATACAATTATACAAATGCTTGAGGAAGAGGGCAGTGTTAAGGTATCAAAATTAACTAAACAATTTGATGTTTCTATTGAAACAATAAGGAGAGACTTGGAATCTCTTGAAAAGGAAGGCTTATTAAAGCGTGTTTATGGCGGGGCTGTATTAAAAAGAAATGAAATTCAAAAATTAAATTATATAAATAGAGAAAAAGAATTTATTGATGAAAAAAGAGAGATTGCAAAAATCGCTATTAAATATATAGAAGATGGACAATCAATTGCATTAAATGATAGTACTACTAATATAGAAATTGCCAGAGAACTGAAAAATAACTTTAAAGAGATTACAGTCATAACCAATTCATTAATGATTGCCAGTGAGTTAGAAGATGCAGAGGGCTTTACTGTTATTTTGGCAGGAGGCATATTAAATAATAAGGAACGTGCTTTTTTCGGTGAACTTCCAAAAAAGTTTCTCTCTAATTTTATAGCTGACAAGGCATTTATCAGTGTCAGCGGTGTGTCATTGATAAGAGGTATTACTGATTTTATGCCTGAAGAGGTTCAAATTGAAAGAAAATTAATAGAGATTTCCCAGGAAACCATAATATTAGCTGATAGCAGTAAAATGGACAAAATATCACTTATTAAATTAGAAGATATTCATGAAGTTAACTTAATTATAACTGATTCAAAATTGGATCCTAAGATTATGAATAACTATATGAAAAATGGAATAGAAATTGTCAATGAATAGATAAGTCATACATACTTTTAGCTTTAACTTTGAGTATAACCATTAAAATACACATAAAGAAACAGCTTAAGTCTTATAAAAGACACATAAAATCGTATAAAAGCAACAAAAGTCCTTGAAAATGCACATACATTAATATATAATAAAATTAACTTAGTAAATAATATGATACAATAAGGTTATATTATATGAGGAGGATTAATATGAAAATAGGATTGGAAACAGAAAGCTACCATTTACAGTTTATTACTCGAAGAATGGATGTATTTAAGTTTATAAGAAGAACTGCAGAATTGGGATTAGATGGCGTAATGCTGAATATTATTCCATGGCCGGGGGTACAGGACATAGCTGTTCTTGAGTCCTTTGAACCTGAATATTTGGAAAGAGTAAGACAGGAAATCAAAAAGTATGGCTTATATGCAGAAATTGATACAAATGGTACAGATCCAAAACATTTAACAGAGGTTATAGAAGCAGCTCATAAAATAGGAGCAGATGTTATTCGTACTTACTGCTGCATGGGAGTATACGATGCAAAATTATTAGAAAAAGCTCCTGGAGATATAAAACAAATTGTACCATTATTAAAGAAATACAGAATAAAGTTTGCTGTTGAAAATCATGAAGAAGAAACAACAGACGAAGTAATAAAAATAATAAAAGCAGTAGACAGCCCTTGGGTTGGAGCACATTGTGACATTGGAAACGGAATGATGGCATGGGAAGATCCTGTTAAAGCTGTTAAAAAGCTGGCTCCATATGCATTTACCACACATTTTAAAGATCATATCGTAATTAAAGACGGAGATGAATATAAAGTTTGTGGAGTTCCAGCAGGTACAGGCAATATAGATTTAGATGAATGCTTTAAAATACTTGTTAATGATTCAAAATTAACAAGAGTTAATATAGAAATGTGTTTCCCATATGCAGTTTCATTTAAGAGAGAACCTGGAACAGGCGGAGTATTTAATGTAGGTGAAGGAGCATTTAAAGTTGAGAAACCACCTTATGATCCAAATGTAATTAAGCCTTCAGACTATTATTATCCACCAGAAAACCTTATAGATCAGATGATTGAGGATCAGGAAAAAGCTGTAGAACAAACAGTTAAGTGCACTTTAGCTTTAAGAGATAAATACTGCAGATAAAAATAAATTTGTAAGTTATAAACGGAGGAATAAAAATGGAAAAAATAATTATATCAACTAAGAATGCACCAGCAGCAATTGGACCATATTCACAGGGAGTAAGAATTGGAGATATGGTTTATACATCAGGCCAATTACCAATAAACATTAAAAGTGGAGAAATGCCTGCAGGTATTGAAGCACAAACAAAGCAGTCATTAGAAAACATAAAGTCTATACTTGAAGAAGCAGGAAGCTGCATGAATAATGTTATTAAAACATTAGTATTTTTAAAGGATATGAATGATTTTGTAAAAATGAATGAAGTTTACAGTTCATTTTTCACAGGGAATTTTCCTGCTAGAAGTGCAGTGCAGGTAGCTAAATTACCAAAAGATGCATTAATCGAAATTGAAGTTATAGCAACTGTATAATCCCCCAGGATAAACAAAAAAGTACTCGCTGGCTTAGTCGGTGAGTATTTTTTTATATAAATAACAAAGATTTTTGAGTGCTAATAGGGGATGTTAACAAATTGAGAACACAATTTGTTTTGCTGTGAATAATCTTAAATTATTCATCAAATAGGTTATATACTTGAATTATAACCAGTAGAGTGAATAATTATTGATTATTCATCAATAAGATTATATAATAGACTTATTAAATAACGGAGGCAAAATTATGTTTTTCTTTTTTCTTAATAATCCATATGTTGCCATTATAGGTGATATGAAGGATTCGAAAAAAATTGAAAATAGAAATGAAGTACAGAAGAAATTAAAACAGGTTTTGAAAGAAATTAATGAAAAATATGATAATGATATTTCATCTAAATTTATAATAACACTAGGGGATGAGTTCCAAGGTTTATTATGTAATGGTGCAAATACTATGCATATAATAACAGAAATTGAAGGAAAAATGTATCCTATAAAAATAAGATTTGGAGTGGGAATAGGAACTATAACAACAGATGTCGATAAGGAAATGTCCATAGGTGCAGATGGACCAGCATATTATAAAGCAAGAAATGCTATTGATTTTTTGAAAGAAAATGAAAAGAAAAAACAAACAAATGCAGCAGATATAAGATTTGAAGTGGGTAGTGAAAATCAGGCAACAACAATAATGATAAACACAATATTATCATTATTAACAGTGATAAAGGACTCTTGGAGCCAGAGACAGAGAGAAATCATTTGGGATATGCTTGAACATCAAGATAGCCAAGTGGATGTTGCTAAAAGATTAAAAATTCAACAACCTGCAGTTCAAAAAAGTTTATCAAAAGGAAAATATTATGCTTATAAAGATGCATTAGATACAATAGGAAAAGCCCTTGAAGATCTATAGCCAGATATGACAGAATATCCAAGGAAAAAGATTTTGCAGAATATTATTTACTGGGGACTCTAATAAGTACGGTTATTGTAATTATTTGTTCCGTTATTATTTAAGAAAATAGCAATAAAAACTGAATGGAGTGATTAATATATTTAAAGAATTTAAAAAACCTAATAAGGAAGAATTATCAAAGAAGCTGACACCGCTTCAATATAAGGTAACACAGGAAAATGCCACAGAGAGACCTTTTGATAATGATTACTATAACAATGATCAACAAGGAATTTATGTGGATGTTGTCAGCGGTGAACCCCTTTTCAGCTCTAAGGATAAGTTTGACTCCGGATGCGGATGGCCTAGTTTTGCAGCTCCCATGGAAAAGGGTAATGTAAAGGAAAAAGCTGATTTCAGCCATAACATGCATAGGGTAGAAGTGAGAAGTAAAAATGCAGATTCACATCTTGGTCATGTATTTACGGATGGACCGGAGGAAATGGGCGGACTTAGATATTGTATAAACAGTGCAGCTATTAGGTTTATTCCAGTTAAGGATTTAGAAAAACAGGGTTATGGCGAATATTTAAAATTATTTACTAAAAATGAATAAATAACATGAAGAAAATTTTGTGTTATAGAATAAAACATATGTAGTGGTATAATAATGCTATGTAGATAAACACTGTAAAACTTAAAACAGCAATAGTTTTTAGGAGGCAGTTATGAGTAATTTTAAAGAAATAAAACCTGAAGAATTAAATAAAAGTGCATTTCAGCTTATAGGAAATGACTGGATGCTTATTGCAGCAGAAAAAGATAATAAGGTAAATGCAATGACAGCATCATGGGGAGGCTTCGGTGTAATGTGGGGTAAAAACGTTGTTTACATTGTTTTAAGACCTCAGCGTTATACCAAGGAATTTGTTGATAATTCCAATACTTTTTCTATATCCTTCTTGGGTAGTGAATATAAAAAACTGTTAAGCTATTTTGGTAGCGTATCAGGAAGAGATGAGGACAAGATTGAAAAATCCAAATTAACAGTGAACCATTTGGAGGATACTCCATATTTTGAACAAGGCAATATTGTTCTTATATGTAAAAAGCTATATGCTCAGGAATTTAAACCTGAATGCTTTATACAAACTGACTTAGATGAGAAATGGTATTCTGAGAAGGACTATCATACCATGTATGTAGCAGAAATTGAAAAAACTCTTATCAAAGAATCATAGTAGAAAAATTTCACCAATAAAAAAACTAAAGCCAATACTTAGAATATTAAGCATTGGCTCTATTTAAGTAAATAAGGATGCAGATATTGCAGTGTTTGACAGACATCCCTTTGATATTCAGGCTAAAACTACCTGTGTGCTGATAAATGGAAAAGTTGTGTTTAAAAGGCAGTAAATTTACTTTCATCATTGACTTATATCTACTGTTATATAAATTAAGGATTTTACGTAGTGTAACGGAGAAAAATTATCCATAACTATGAACTTCCCACTTACAATTCTCAACTGTAAGAATTTTGTATCACAAAATTATAGTTATGGGTGGCTTGATACTATAAATTAAAAACCGTTTTTCCTAACTATTTTACTTCTTTCATACTGGACAGGCCATTTTATGTCTTCATCCAATAGTTTTGCTGCTTGAAGAGTCCAATATGGGTTTCTAAGCAGTTCTCTTCCTAGAAAAACTAAGTCAGCTCTGTTATTATTTAATATTTCCTCCACCATTAGAGGAGAAGTAACAAGTCCACCAGCTATAGTTTTAATATTGCAATTATGTTTTATTATTTCTGAAGATTTTATTTGATATCCTGGATAGGTGACTATTTTTGCAGGCACAACACCGCCAGTGCTGACATCAATCATATCTAATCCTTCATCTTTAACTAAATTTATAAGTGCAGCAGTTTTTAGTGAATTGTTTCCACCCTCAGCATATTCTTCGGCAGATACCCTTAAAATAATAGGTTTATTTTCTGGCCAAACAGTTTTAACTGACTGTATAACTTCCCTTAGGAACCTTACTCTGTTTTCATCATTTCCACCATATTCATCTTGCCTTTTATTGGTTAATGGTGATAAAAATTCATTAATCAAGTATCCATGTGCTCCGTGTAATTCTAACAAATCAAAACCTGCAGTTAAGGCCCTTTCAGCAGCATTTTTAAAGGCATTAACAGTTTTTCTTATATCTTCTTTTGTCATTTCTGCAGGTACTCTGTAGCTATCATTGAAAGCCACAGCACTTGGAGCAATAATTGGATGTGAGAGAACTTCGGATTTTCTTCCGGCATGGCTGATTTGTATTCCAATCTTTGTTCCATACTTATGACATTCATCCACTATTTTCTTTAGATTTTCAATATGTGCATCATCCCATATACCTAAATCCTTATCAGTAATACGACCTCCTGGTTCCACTGCGGTAGCTTCTATAATTATGAGACCTACTCCTCCAATAGCTCTTGTTGCATAATGTACTAAGTGCCAGTTATTTGCAATACCGTCTTCATCATTACAAGAATCCGTACACATAGGAGCCATTACGATTCTATTTTTAAGTTCCATATCTTTTAATTTAAAATTACTAAATAACTTTGACATATTTACCTCCATTTATATTTAAGTATATCACTTTGTATTTTATATTAAAGTATGCACTTTTTTGATACAAAGTATCTTTAATGATACTGTAAGATAGAAATCCTTTTGATATTCAGGCTAAAACTACCTGCGTGCTGATAAACGGAGAAGTTGTGTTTATAAGGCAGTCCTAAATTTATGTTAGCTATTGACTTATACCTACTGTTATATAATAATATAACTTATAACACGTATAATATAAATGAGGTGGTAAACTTGGACAATGAGATATTAGAGCTATTAAAGAAAATGGATTCTAAAATAGATAAAAATACTTTATTGCTAGAGGATTTAACAACAAAGGTTAAAACTATTGCCGAAGTACAAAAATCTCACATGGAACAGAATGAAAAAGCACATAATGAGATTTCTAAGCCTTTAGCTGAAAAGATAGATGTTGTAGAATTAGCTGTAAAGGATACATCTAAGGATATGAAAGAGCTTAAAGAAAAATTTGATAAAGTTGAAAAGGTTACAATTCAAAACACCTATGATGTAGCCTATCTAAAATCAGTTAAATAAGGAAAGCGGTTGTATACTTTGTAACTGCCTCCATATAGTGACGAAACATAAAAAGCATTGATATAAACAGAATCAATGCTTTTTTTATAAATTAAATGTAACATTGTAAATTATAACGAACAACAGAAGTTTTACTCTACAAGGAGAGGTCGAATAAGATTTATCAATGGCATTACAGATTTTATTATTTTTTTAATAGGTTTCACTATAAGAGACTGAAATTAATTAACATTAGGTAGCCATTTTTAAACCTTCACCATATCATATCATGAAACTTTAAATTAAAAGGAGTCAGTATGTATAATTACGGTTTTAGAAATAATATGATGAATTTAGGTATTGTTTCCTTTGCAAAGGGAGATGTAAATGGTGATGGTATACCGGATAATGTTTATTTAACTGGGACAAGGGCAGCAAACAGCCCTTTTACTGAAAATATAACTCTTATAATACAAGATGGAAGAACGGGCAGGTTCTTTATGGTGCCTCTTAGAGAAAATTCAGGTTATGATCCTGTATTATTTCTTGGGGATTTTACAGGTGATGGCAGCTCTGATATTTTAATAAGCATTGCAACAGGCGGCAGCGGAGGAATCATGTACCATTACATTTATTCTTTTGTAAACAATATTGCAAAGCTTATTTTTGACTTTAATGTATATAATGAAAAGTACACATATGATGTTACTTATAAAGACTTCTACAAGGTTCAATTCCTTAGTAAGGAAAACAGGGAAAGCTACATTATAGATATATCACAAAGAGATTCCCAGTATTTAAATGAAATATATGATGAAAATGGAAAACTGAAAAGTCCAATAAGCGGTTTTGTTAATCCTTTAAGTGGTTTATATCCAGTGGATTTTGACTACAATGGAGTGTATGAGCTTTTGGCGTATCAAAAAATAGCTGGAAGGTACGATGCTGATGGACTGGGCTATGTTTTAAATACTTTAAAATGGAAAAATGAAATGTTTGTACTGGATAATCAGAACGTGGCTATTTGGGGTTCTACAGTTCAGAGTTAAAAGTTTTAAGTTAATGTGGTTTTGCCGGGGGCAAAACTTTAAACTTGGCCATGTTTTGCTAAAGCAAAACATGGCTAATTTATATGAAAGAATAATGTTGTAACGAAATAGGATTTTGATAGTCTTATATATGAAAGGTGGTGAGAAAGTGACGGAATTTGAAGGAATATACTCCGAATATTTTAAGGATGTATATAGATATGTGTTATGTCTTTCTAAAAATGAAAGTATTGCAGAGGATATAACACAAGAAACATTTTTTAAAGCATTAAAAAATATTGACAGCTTTAAAGGAAATTGTAAGATAAGTGTGTGGCTCTGCCAAATTGCTAAAAATTTATATTTTTCATATTTAAAGAAAGAACAAAATAATTTCGAAAAAGCCCCAGATATAGTCCATGTTTTTGACATTGGTTTTGAACAAATATTAATTGACGATGAAAGTGCATTTGAGATTCATAAATTACTCCATAATTTAGAAGAACCCTATAAGGAAGTATTTACATTGCGTTTTTTTGGAGATTTATCATTTTTAAAAATAGCTGAATTGTTTGGAAAGACAGAAAGCTGGGCAAGAGTCACTTATCATCGTGCAAGAATAAGGTTAAAGGAGAGATTTGTATGAGATTATCATGTGAAGTTATTAGAGATTTGTTACCATTGTATTACGATAAAGTTTGCAGCAAAGAAAGTTCTACGCTTATTGAAGAACATTTAGCAGAATGCCCGCAATGCATGGATGAATTGCAAAAGCTTAAAATGAATTTAGAAAATCCAGCTATTTCAAATGGAGAGATAAAAGTAATGAAAAATATTTCATCAAGATGGAAAAGGGATAAGAAGGCTTCATTTACAAAAGGTTCAATGCTAGTTTCGGCTTTAGCAGCTGTGATTTGTTTCATCGCCTATAATGTTATAGGTGCGAAAGTTTTGCCAGATGGAACATTGGTTGAGCCATTTGCACTTATACCAATGGGATATTTATTTGTTTTGGTGTTTATCATTTCATTAATATGCAACTTGATATTTTCAAGGAAGTACAAAATCAAGACTAAATAAAAATTATTTATAAAAGAAATTTATTTTACTGTATGTACTTTGTTATAATTATGGTAAAAATAAAGGTAGGTGAAACAGTATGTATGCTAAGAATATACATTATACAGAAGATGATTTTGAAAATATTCAGGCAAATTATAATGGTAAAGCTGAATATAGTAACGGATATGTTGTATTATCATCTAATACATCCATTAAATATAATAAAATAATATCAAGGTTAAATTTTAAATTAATGACCTTTCTTGATAAAAGCAGCTGTGATGTATATACAGAATCTATTGAAGTGATTTTTAGAAATAATGAAGAAGTGTATAAGTATAAACCAGATGTATTTGTAATGTGCGAAAAATCTACAAGGCAAGGTGAAAGTTTCACTTCAGCTCCAAAAATTGTATTTGAGGTTATTTCTAAAAGCACCGCAGCTCATGATTATATAACAAAGTTAGATGTTTACCAAAGATTTGGTGTTCTTGAATATAATATAGTTGAACAAGAAGGGTATATAGTACAATATTCATTAATAGATAATCAGTATAAAATAACAAATGTTTTTAAGAATAATGATAACTATATAAGTACGGCTTTTCCAGATATGTCTATAAATCTAGAAGATATATTTAAGTTCTAGGATTGATTCTTTGCTTCAAAATAGTAATTTGTAAAGGAGAAAGTATGTATAAAAGTGTAATTCACATATACGGAGCATCAGGTTCAGGAACGTCTACATTAGGTACATTTATATCAGATCAACTTGGATATACTTTTATGGATACAGATGATTATTTTTGGCTGCCAACGAATCCGAAGTACACAAAAAAGAGAGAAAAAACAGAGCGGCTTCAAATGATGAAGAAAGATATTTTACATTCAGATAAAGTTGTTATTTCTGGTTCACTTGTGGATTGGGGGGATGATTTAATTCCATATTTTACATTGGCCATTCGTGTGATAACAGATAAAAATGTTCGTATGGAGCGCTTAACGGAAAGAGAAAAGAAACATTTTGGTTCACGCATTGAGATAGGTGGAGACATGCATCAAAATCATGTGGAATTTATTGAATGGGCGGCTGCTTATGATACAGGAGATATTGATATGAGAAGTAAGGCACAGCATGATCAGTGGCAAAAGCTGCTGAAATGTAAACAAATTACTGTAAATGGTGAAGATGATTTAAAATATAATTTAGAACTTATAAAAAATGCTCTTATGTCAGAGTAATGAGATTTCAATTTAAGGTTGAGTATAATAAATAGTAATTTGAAAGGGATACATTATGGATAAAAATGAGCAATGATTACAGTGGGCCATAGAATTACAAAGTCTTGCACAAGCAGGTCTTACATATGGGAATGATGTTTATGATAAGGAACGGTATGAGCGTATTAGAGAAATATCAGCAGAAATTGTATCTCATATGTCGCATATTCCTTTAAGAACGGTAAAAGACATTTTCTGTAATGAAAGTGGATACCAGACACCGAAACTTGATACTCGTGCATCTATTTTTGAAAATGGAAAGATTCTTCTTGTTCGAGAGAATAATGGAAAATGGTCACTTCCAGGTGGTTGGTGTGATGTAAATGTGTCAGTTGGCGAAAATACAGTAAAAGAGGTAAAAGAAGAATCAGGTTTGGATGTAGTTGCAGACAGAATTATTGCAGTTCAGGATAGAGCAAAGCACAATCTTCCTGTCTATGCATATGGTATTTGCAAAGTATTTGTGCAATGTTCTGTAATTGGCGGACAGTTTGAACAGAATATTGAAACAACAGAATATGGTTATTTCGAAGAGGATAATCTACCAGAGCTTGCAACAGAGAAGAATAATGAGGAACAAATTAAAATGTGTTTTGATGCATACCATACAGATGAATGGAAAACGCTATTTGATTAACAAATTTCCAATCTTTAGAGCTGAGGTAACATAATTTTATCTTCAGTAATTTGGTATCTTTCTCATACTGCGCCACAGTGGTAGAATATGACGAACATTATTCAATCAAATAAGAGAAATTGCAATGAATAAACCCTAATATATATTGGGAATTTTAAGGTGGAGGAAGAATGAGAATATTTCAAACATGTTTTTTTATAATTGAAATAATATTCTATTTAATATTAGGACTTATAATCGCATTGGATTTTAATTTATTTTTTAGTACTAAAAAGAGAACTACGAAAGAAAAGCTTGAATATATTCATTTAGAAAATATCTCTGAAAGAAAAAGATTGAAAGTAAGAAATGTTAGTCCATGGAAAGTTATCTGGTTTGTAATTGTTATGGGTATAACAATTTATTTTATTAAATCGTATTTTCTTGATATTCCACAATTAGTAACTGGAAAATTAAATTATGTAACTGAAAAAGTACAAGAAACAAAACATTATAGCAAAGACCCAATAGAGTATGTTTTTCTATCTACTGGAGAAGAAGTTGAATTTTTCTTTTCATCAGGAGTTAGCAAAAATAATTTTTATAAAATTGGATACCTAACCCATACTAAGAGAGCGATTTATTGCGAGCAATTCAGTATAACCAGTAGTAATAATAAGGTTGTAGGTTTTCCTTTTAAAGATATATTAGGATTCTTGGCTATACTTGGTGCAATATTCTCTTTAATATTTATTTCACCATATGTGAAATGGAAATTGTTCATACCAGTAAATATAATTTCCATTCCGACATTTATATATTACTTTATAAAATATGGGGTTGATAATGGTATTTGGTTTTCAGTTAAAAATAATGGATTTTTGGGCTTGATGTTTTGTTTAGTATTTATATTATTAACATTTCTTATGCATTTTATTGAAAAGAGGAGATCTGATGATTTCTATAGAACTTATGTCTGTGCTCAATTATTTTCAATTTGCGAGTTGGGTTTTCTTATATGTTTAGTATTTAATTTGAATTAAATTTTAATTGTTTTGAACTATTCTTATTTTGCGTTACAATCGTAATTCAGTACGGCATATGAAGGATGTAAAACAACTCAATAATAGTAATTTATGGAGGAGACTTACAAAGAGAGTATCTATAAATAACAGATGGTCCTTTTAAAAGTTAGGAGGGTTTATGAAAACTGTAGTTTATTTTGTTAGACATGCTGAACCAGATTATTCTATTCACGATGATGCTATTAGACCTTTAACAGATAGGGGTAAAAAGGATGCATTAAAAGTTGCAGCTTATTTTAAGGATAAAGGCATAGAAGCTGCATTGTCAAGTCCATACAAAAGAGCAATAGATACAATAAAACCATTTATTGACACAAATAATATGAATGTTGAATTAGTTGAGGATTTTAGAGAAAGAAAAGTTGATAGCTGCTGGATAGATGATTTCTATAGATTTTCTCAAAAGCAGTGGGAGGACTTCAATTACAAATTATCAGATGGAGAATGCTTGCATGAGGTGCAAGAACGAAATGTAAAAGCATTGGAAAAGGTTTTAAAGAAGTTTTATGGGAAAAATATAGTTATAGGAACACATGGAACTGCACTGAGTACAATTATAAATTATTATGAATCTTCCTATGGATATAAAGATTTTGATGAAATAAGGTCACTTATGCCATGGATAGTAAAGTTCACCTTTGATGAAATGATATGTGTTAAAATTGAGAGGATAAATATATTACAAATATAATAAATAGTTGTACAAGTCCCAAATTAAGGTTAAGTATTATAAATAGTAATTTTTCACAGAAACTAAATGGAGGGTTGATTATGTACCATGAACATGCTAGAAACTTTATTTATAAGAATGCTAGACCACTTGATATAGGAAGATGGAAATACCTGTTTGAAAACGGGAGCAAGGAAGATGTTCTGACAGCATTAATTGCATACCAAAATGAGGATGGGGGCTTTGGAAATGCACTTGAGCCAGATTGTTGGAATCCTAATTCATCTCCAGTGCAAACGTGGGTTGCCACAGAAATCATTAAAGAGATAAATCTGAAGGATAAAAATCATCCAATTATACAAGGAATATTGAATTATTTGTCCTCGGGAAAGGATTTTGATGGACATACATGGTTAATACAGTGGCTGCTAATAATGATTATCCTCATGCACCATGGTGGAATTTCGAGCCTTCTCAGGAAACATCATATAATCCTACAGCATGCCTTATTGGTTTTATATTGAAATTTGAAGATAAAAATAGCAAACTTTTTGAATTGGCCTGTGTCCTTGCTAAAGAAGCATACAGTTATTTTAAGTTGCATTTTCCTATGGAATCTATGCACACTGTTTCTTGCTTTGTTGAATTGTATGAGTATATAAAAGAAAGCTCAATGAATGATCTTTTGGATATAAAGGAATTCAGTGCTTTACTACACGAGCAGATTAAACATGTTATTACATACGACACATCAAAGTGGACAGTTGATTACGTATGTAAACCATCTTTATTCATAGGCACTAAAACAAGTGATTTCTATATGGATAATAAAGAAATCTGTGATTATGAATGTGAGTTTATTTTAAATACTCAAGAATCAGATGGTACATGGGGCATTATATGGTCATGGACAGATTATCCTGAACAATGGAACATTAGCAAGAATTGGTGGAAATCAGATTTGATTATAAAAAATCTACGATATATTAAAGCAATCCACAGCTAAATTGAAATTTGAAATGGAGAATAGTTTAAAGGAATTATGCCACTAGGGTAACTGTGACTTGGGGAAGAATGGATATAATAAAATGATTAAATATAAAAAGATTGTGATTACAAGCGCCCCAGGGGTGTAAAAAGTGGAAAATGGGTAACAGTATATGAGTTCGGAGTTGCTTTTATGAATTAATTTGTCTAGTATGTGGTAATAGTTATAGTAGTGTTACTGAACGTAAAAGTAGTCTAGAAGAACCTATTTTAACACCTGAAACCTATAAGGGAGTAGGCAAGTCATGGCAAATTAGAGTTTGAAAACAATTGAACATAGACTATACAGAATGTGAATTTAATTAGAAGCAAAATAAAAGCAAGCAGAAATAGTTTGTTACAGCATCCAATTTCCGTAAGAACTTGCTGGAAAACGGTGATAGTAACCAGAAAAAGCATGATGGGAATATAAAAGCAAACTTAGGTAAGCCTTCGCGAAGACCCTAAAGATATAAAATTAAAACTAAAGATTGTTTTTATAATCCACAGACAAATAGTAATTTATGAAAGAGGTATAATATGAAAAAAGATACAAATAAATATTTATCAATAGGTATATCCCTTGGATTATGCTTTGGTGCTGGTGTAGGAATTATTACAGGCATTATCATGAATAAAAGTAACTTTATGTTTGGCATACCTTTGGGAGCCGGATTAGGAATGATTATTGGTATTATTGTTGGTTCTATCTTAGATAGTAATAATAAAAAGATAAAATAAATTACAAATTTCAATTTTCAATTTGAAAAGGAGCAATATATGGAATATTATTTACAAAAAGAACTTGAAGATGCGTTAAAATTCATATCTTCTACTATTAGTAAGTGTGAAAAAATGCAATTAAAATTTGAAGAGGGTACATCACAGCATTCTCTTTTAAAGAACAGAATTAAGGCATTGTATATCTCAAAGGATTTAATAGGAAATAATTGCGATATGGGGCAATATTCTAAATTGGATTTAGAAAAAGCATTACCGCCCGTGGTTTCAATTATAAACAAAACTGAAAAAGCACGAAGTAAATATATTGAAGGAACTGCCCAATATAAACGATTTACCCCTATTATAAGAGTTATGTACATTGCCAAGGACTTCATAGAAAATGAAATATTAAAGTTAGCTTAGTAAATTCCATTTTTTAGAGATGAGGTAACATAATTTTATCTTCAGTCATGTCGTATCTTTCTAATAAAGCGTTGCATCAGTATGAAATTGTGAACTAAAACTGTATGAAGGTGAGAATATGAAAGAAGAAATAAAGGAAATAATTAAACCATATAAAGAAAGCTATATACCGGAGATGAGGAAGAATATAGGGCATGCTCCTTTGATGACTACTGCTTGTGGGGTTATAATTGAAAATTCAAAGGGTGAAATTTTATTGCAACAAAGGAAAGATAATGGGAAGTGGGGCCTTCCTGGGGGTGCTATGGAGATAGGAGAGAAATACATTGATGTTGCTAAAAGGGAAGTATTTGAAGAAGTAGGTATTGAAGTAGAAAATTTATACCTTTTTGGGATATATTCTGGCGAAGATAGAATAATTGTTTATCCCAATAATGATATTTGCTGTGTCACAAGCATCATATTTAAAACAACTGAATATAAGGGTAAGATTCTACAAGAAACAGATGAAACCTTAAGGCATATTTTCTTTAATCGAGATACTTTACCTGATGAAATTAATGAATTTGATAAGAGGTATATTAAAGATTGGAAAAGAAACATTGCAGAAATAATTATAGGCTAATGTGAAATCAAGTTAATTGCATCATTCTTATTGTGACATATGAAATATGTTAAAAAGTTGTACATTTACCAAAGGAAAAATGGAAGGGAACTATAATTCCAATAAAGTATAAAACAGATAAGTATTATGATGTTATAGATGAAGAATTATGGTCTAATCGTTTAAGAATTACAACAAGCTTAGCAGAAAGCCCACTGATTTAGCTGTGGGATGAATGCTTATACTGCTTAAAATATTTTAAAATAATGTGTATAAACCTAGGAATATGTTGGGTGCTAAAGAACAAGATATAACTGAAAGTGAGGTGAATATTCATGAAAGAACCTAAACAAAGATTTATATTAAATTTAAGGCTTAATACTGAGCCATATCAAGAAGATATATTAAATAAAAGATTTGAAATAGGCAGGCAGATATATAATGCAGTGTTAGGTAAAGCTTTAAAAAGATACAATGAAATGATTAAAACTAGGAAATGGAGAAATAATCAATCTGCATTAAATAAGATATGTAAATCTTCTAAAGGTGATGAAAAGCGATTAGGAGAACAATGCAGAAAATATCATTACATTAAAAATAATATGCTAAAGGGATTTAGTCTTAGTGAATATTCACTTCACAAAGATGTAAAATCAATGCAGCATCATTTTAAGAAACATATTGATGCTTTTACTGCTCAGAAAATAGCAAGCAGAGTATGGACTTCATTAAACGATAATTTATTTGGTAAAGGTGAAGGAGTCCGTTTTAAACCATATTTTAAGGGATTAAATTCATTAGAGGGCAAATCTAATAATACTGGCATAAGATATGATTTAAAAAACAATTTATTTTTATGGAATGGATTGGAAGTATCTACAATGTTAGATATAAACAATCAATATGAAGTAGATGCCATTAGAAATAAAATATGTTTTTGCAGGATTAAAAGGAAATTTATTAGATGTAAGTATAAATACATTCTTCAATTAGTTTTAGATGGTGCTGCCCCTATAAAAATCAATAAAACTACTGGTGAAATCAAGAATGATACAGGGACAGGAAGATGTGGAATTGATATTGGCACTCAAATAGTGGCATATGCAGGTGATTATGATGTTAAATTATATGAATTAGCACCTAGGGTACAAGACATAGAAAACCAAAAGAGAAGGATCTTAAGATATATGGATAGAAGTAAACGTGCAAGTAATCCTCAAAACTTTAAAGAAAATGGAACTATTAAAAAAGGAATTAAACTAGAATGGAATTTCTCTAATAAATATATTAAGGCTAAGAATAACTTGAAGGATGTTTATAGAAAGCAAGCTGATATTAGGCAGCAAGACCACAATATTATGGCTAATGAGATACTGAATAATTGTAATATTGTTTGTGTGGAACAAATGAATTTCAAAGGGCTTCAATTAAAGAGCAAAAAAACTGAAAAGAATGACCACGGTAAGTTTAAGAAGAAAAAGAGATTTGGTAAAAGTTTAGCCAATAAAGCACCAAGTATGTTTTTGACTATACTTAAAAATAAGTTAAAAGCAAAAGGTGGTCTATATTATGAAGTCAATACAAGAGAGCTAAAAGCAAGTCAATATAATCACTTGGACAGAAAATATAACAAGAAAAAGTTAAATCAAAGATGGAACTATTTTAACTATAATGATAATGATATAAAAGTTCAAAGGGATATGTATTCAGCATACCTAATAAAAAATGTTAATGAAGATTTAAGCTCTATTAATAATGAACAATGCACAAGGGATTTCGATAACTTTTTAGAAATGCATAACAAAGAAATATTAAGGCTGCAAGGGTTAAATAATTTAAGCAGTATGGGAGTTTAAAATATAATAAGCGTCTTGAAACGGGCGTTATGCTATCGTTAATGGATTGGTTGCAATCCTTGATAGTGAAAGTCTTAAAGAATATAACTCAGTTTTATTAATTTTCGAGTTAATAAAGAAGGTTATTAGTATTTAAGAACCCCACGCCTTTAGGCATGGGAGTTTCAGGACAGGCTGCGAACCCTCAAAAGGGAAAGAAAGCTGGGTGTGGAGCATTAGGCTATCAAGGCGCGCCGTATCCAGTTGCATATAATTTTTTATCTTCTGAATATCAGAAAAAGCTGAATTATAATCAGTATCTAAAATCCTTTGAAAACATACTTCATATAAACTTAATAAAACTAAAAAGAATTGCCGAAGATGAAAAGCATCCTAATAGCATGAAATATTTTGTAGAAATTTAAACAATAGAAGGCTCCGAGAAGGATACAGCCTATTTTGCTTACTATTATGGATATGTATATGTAATAAGACAAGGAATACAATATAAAATATCAGATTTACAATTTTATGGTGAAAATTATCTATGTGCTCCTTATCATGGATGGAGATATATGGTAGAAGCAGTAGTAGATATTAAATATGGCGGCTGGTGCTCGTTAGTCAAGGAGAGATACCCAACACAGCAGGATGGGTTTGTAAAAAGAATTTATTTTAAAGGCACAGATGGAAACGATTATATGATAGAATTTTTTCAATTAACTAATGATACTGATATAGAGATAGCACAATATAAAAAAGATGCAAGTGGGAAATGGAAATTGATAAAACTTGATCCTAATAAGTGCTTAGAGAAGAATAGAAATTAACTTACGGCTTTATTGCTACGTGGAACTTCGGTAAAATTTTATGAATTATAAGGGGATAGAGATAAATGAACACATATAATAATACTATTGCCTTTTGGAATAATATATTTACTAAACAAGAAGCAAAGAAGCATATAGAATCTTTAAAAATACATAAATATTTAGAAGATGCAATTTGTTGGCTTTCAAATGAATCAAAAACCATTTTGGATTATGGCTGTGGTAGTGGAACTATGCTTTTTAAATGTACAAACTATGAAAATGTATGTATATGTGTAGGAATTGATATTTCACAAAAAGCTGTAGAGTTAGGAAGAGAAACAGCACTATTAAACAATTTAGAAGGAAAGGTAGAATTTTCTTGTGGGGGAATAATGTCTTTAGAGAAAATTGAGGAAAATTCATTTGATAGTGCAATATTATCTAATATCATTGATAATGTTATACCTAGCGATACTATTAGTATTATCAGAAATATTAGTAGAATTGTAATTCCTAATGGGAAAATATTAATAAAGCTAAATCCTTATTTGAAACAAGAGCAATTAGATGAATATGGATTAAAGCTGATAAATAATAACCTTTATCTTGAAAATGAAGGGACTTATTTAAGAAATTTATCTACATCTCAGTGGGAAGAAATTATTAAACAGTTCTTTATTATTAAAGAATATAAAGAAATTTTTTTCGAAGAATTTAGACAGTATAATAGGATTTTTCTTTTAGTCAACAATAAATAGTTATATCATATTATCAAAATCTAACTGTACATCTAATTAATGTATTTAAAAGGGGGTAACCATGAATAAAGAAGAAATTTTAGAAAAAAGTAGACAAATACATCAGGATGAGGGAATGGAGCATGCTGAAAATCAAGGGAGAAAAATTGGGTTTATTGCTTTTTCTATTTTATATCTATTTCTTGTCATATTTAATTTTTTTTATGGGGAAATTGCTACATTCGATGCTATTTCTTCTCTATTTTGGGCGTTCATTGCTGGAGAATCATATGGAAAGTATAGTTTTGCAAAAACAAAGCTGTATCTTATATCTGCTATAGCTGGAAGTATTGCATCTATTCTCTCAGTTGCAAACTATATAATAATCACACTTAGGTAATGGGCATAGCCTCTAATTTCAACGTTTGGAATATATAAATTCAAAACATTCTATTGTTCATTAAAAGAAGATAATTTTCAGTCAAGTTTTATTGAGGTTTTTAAAACACCAATATCAATTATTAATGCAAAATTTATTAAATATATTAACAGTATAGGAATTAATGATACTATTTTTAGCATTATAAAGAATGAGTTAGGGAAAAGAAATCTTTTAAAATAAACTTATTTTATTATAAAATAAATCTGAAAGTGTGGTTAGTTATATGGATGATAGATTTTATTTACATGTTCCTTCTTTTGAAGAACTTGATTATAGGCAAAAAATATTAGCACAGCCCGATACAATGGCTTATAACAGAGGCTATGAATTAGGACTTGAGAATTATGATAATGAAACAGGTTGTATTGACTTTAGAAAAGAATATTGGGAAGGATGGTTTTCCCGATGGGTAAATAATACACCCGATAGATATTATGCTTATATTATTAAAAGCGATGAGAATATTCCTATTGGTGAAGTTGCTTTGAGATATGATGATAGCGAAAATGGGTACTGTGTTGATATAATTATAGAAGCCAAATATAGGGGTAATGGATATAGCCAGGAAGCATTACGATTGCTGATTGATGTAGGATTTCATAAATTGAATGCAAAGAGAATTTTTGATACATTTTCAAAGGAACGAGTATCAGCAGAGAAAACCTTTAATAGAGTAGGATTTAAAAGAATTTCAGATGATATGCTTGAATTAACCAGAAATGATTTTTTTAAGTATAGGGGGCAGTGATGGCTGATTAGATGATAGACAAAAATGCCCTAAAGACCACTATATATATATTAGTTTATGGAAGGAGATATTATGTTAAGTCCAAAAGAAGCAGAAAAAGAGCTGTCAATAGGTGCACAACTAAATTCAGGACCGTGGATAAAACATAGCATGTCTGTTGGATTAAATGCTAAAAGGAGAAAGAAAATGACTGAAATACAAATGTGGAATGAATATATTAAAATTAATAAGAATGCTAAAAATTACGAAGCATGGTCATTTGGTGGAAATACACCTGACATGCCAGATTTATTGGCTGAATTAGTATTAATGGGGATTAAAACTGCAACAGCTAGTGCGTATCCTTGTTATGTTGCGGAAAATGCTCCATTACCACCAGTTGGAGGATATAATTTGATATTAAATACAAAAGGTGAAGCTGTTTGTATAACGGAAACGATAAAAGTATATACAATACCTTTCAACCAAGTGAAGGAGGAACATGCATATAAAGAAGGTGAGTTTGATCGCACGCTTACATCTTGGAGAAAATGTCATTCTGAAATTTTCTCCATGGAGCTAAAAGAGATTGATCAAGAGTTTACAGAAGATATGATTGTGGTTTGTGAAGAATTTAAGGTTGTATATCCAATGATATGAGTATAACTAGTAGTTTTCAAATTTCAATTTGTAAATTTGATGCAACATAATTTTATATTTAGTTCTGTCGTATCTTTTTTAAAATCTTTGCAACAGTAAACATTAAACGACTAAAATACATATGGGGGAATAGGTTATGAGGAAATTAAGTAAAAACGCTATATTACTTGTTTTGCCTTTGTTGATATTTTCCATATTTATATGTTGTAGCAATAAACAAAATTCAAAAAATACTTTTGATATAAACCAATTTGCAAATCAAATGAAAGCAAAGAATTATAAGTTTGAATTGAACGATGTAGAAAAAGATTTTCTGCCAACTACAAGGGAAAGAATGCTTCTTGATAAAGAAGCAATAGATATTTACTTATACAATAGCAATAAAGAAGTTGAGAATGACGCAAAAAGAATTGATGATAGTGGTTGTGCATATAGTAATGGTAATAAATCGATAAAGGTTAGTTGGGTTTCGTATCCTCACTTTTATAAAAAAGGAAACATTATTGTTCAATATGTCGGAGAAAATGAAAAAATTATTTCTGATTTAAAGGATATATTTGGGGAACAGTTTGCAGGATATAAATAAGCATTATTATACTAATTGTATCGCAACCTTTTTATCCGTCACATACGTCGCTTTGCTATATAATTTCATTTAGTAAATCACTATTTAAGCGAGCAAAAATACTGATGCTTCTACAGTTTTTTGAGAAGCTTAAATGGCTGATTTACTTTGAAATCTATTTAGAGTAAACTAATTTGAGGGGAAAATTAGATTTTTTGGATCAGGCAAAAGAAAGAAACTATAAATATTTGAAAAGAGACTGGATTGTTTATGGCTTTTATTTATAAAAAATTATAATGTTAAGAGAGGAAAACTTTATGGGGATATTTGGACCAAGCAAAAAAGAAATTTGGCAGCAGCTAGCTGAGGAAATTCAGGCTGATTATGTAAACAATGGTTTTTGGTCTGGAGACAGAGTAGAAGCACACGTAGATAATTGGATTGTTGTATTGGATACTTATACAACATCCACAGGAAAATCGTCAATAACCTATACAAGGATGAGAGCTCCTTTTGTGAATCTTGATAACTTCTATTTTAAAATTTATAAAGCTGGAATTCTCAGCGGACTGGGTAAGGCGCTAGGCATGGAAGATATAAACATAGGTTATGAAGAGTTTGATGATAATTTCGTTATAAAAAGCAATAATGAAGAAAAGGTAAAGCAGTGTTCTCAAATGCAGGAATCAGATCTTTGATACAAGCTCAGTCTCAGTTTAATCTTGAAATAAAAGATGATGAAGGATTTTTCAAGAAGCATTTCCCAGAAGGAGTAGATGAGCTATATTTCCAGGTAACTGGAGTTATAAAGGATATTGGTAGGCTTAAAGAATTATATGAGCTTTTCGCAGAAGTGCTGAAGGAATTGTGCAGTATGGGCTCAGCAAGTGCTGAAGAGCCGGGAGTAGTATTATAAATAACAAAGATTAAAGAATAAAGATTAAATATTGAGGATTTTCTGCTGAGCAGAAAATCTACTAATTACTAAAGATTTTTCATTAGAACATATAAGTGCATAAAAAGAGGAAAGCATAAAGAAGGAATTTACCATATTCAACACATTAATGCTGTGCATAGTAAATTAAAAAAATGGATGAATAGATTTATTTGAATATCTTGAATTGTATTATGCATAATTTAGTAAACATACAATTATTTTAGATGTGTATTAATTGGATGTAATAAATAGGATTGGGGTGATGTATATGGGAAAAAGAAATAAAAAGATAACCACAGCAATGTTATTAATTTTCTGTATTCCATTTATCTTTATGACTGGCTGTATAAAAGGTGGCACACCTAAAAATATTTCAGAGAATGAAATATATCCAAAAGGAGATATTAGTAACGCAAAGGTGTTTGATACCTCTCATAATGAAAAAGCAGTTTCATTAAATAAAGAAGATGCCGAATATATATTACAAACATTAAAGAACTCTAAAAAAGATTTAGTTACTGAATATGAAGGTGGCTTGGTGGAACTGAACATTGCATTTACAGATTCGGTTGTTCAATTAGTTAGAAAAGATGATGAAACAATATACTACGTTTTCCATAATAATAAGATTAATGGTATATGCTATAAAATCAATTCTAAAGACTTATCGAGGTTTATATTAAAAGTCAGCTCGTAATGATTGTATAATCCAAATTAAGGAACTCTATGAGTTCCCTTAAAATATAGTATATTATTAACATTATTCTTTAACATAGCCCTAAATTTAAATTAACATATGTTTCAAATTTAAATTTTATGGTATATAATTAATATAAAATATTATTTATTTGGAGGAGCCAATATAGCAATCAATTAAAATTTAATACAAAATCACTAAATATCAAGAGTTAGGGTAGAGAGTTAGCTCATTGACCCTATACCAGCCTGCTGAAAAGTAAGGTGGTTCCGCTAACAGCGATAAGGAGTTGAATATTATGGATGGATGATGTCTTCTTATCTTTGGGTAAGGAGATTTTTTATTTATTAATTCAAGTAATAATAAAAGGTATAAAAATTTAACTGGGGGTGCATAATTTTGACAATGGCTTTTGATAAAATTTCCGTAATAAAGGGTGATATTACCAAGGAAAATACAGATGCTATTGTAAATGCTGCAAACAGCGGACTCATGGGAGGAGGCGGAGTAGATGGAGCTATTCATTCAGCTGGCGGAAGGCAGATACTTGAACAATGTATAGCTATTGTAAGAAAAATAGGAAGGCTCAGCACTGGTGAGGCAGTTATTACAACAGGAGGAAATCTTAAGGCAAAGTATGTTATTCATACAGTAGGACCTGTGTGGCATGGAGGACATAATAATGAGGAAACTCTGCTGTCAAATGCTTATAGAAACAGCTTGAAACTGGCTTTTGACAATAATATAAAAACTATTGCATTTCCTAATATAAGCACGGGAATTTACGGATATCCAAAGGAACTGGCTGCAAAAACAGCTTTCAGTACAGTGGCTGAATGCCTGAAAATTTATAAAGAAATAGAGCAGGTTAGATTTGTATGTTTTGATGATTATAATTATAATTTATATTTACAGCTGAGAAATAATACAGACATGTTAAAGTAAAATGATAAAAATTAATGATAAATTGAAGTGATAAAAATATCATAATTTTAAACTGTTACTATGTTATACTTATATATAGAAATTAATAAATATCTTCATCATAGCTGTCACAAAATATCCAATCGTAAGGATTTTGTGACTGCTGCGGTGATTAGATATTTAATAGTTATATAGTTATATATATATATACTTTCGGAATTTGATTTAAGGTTTTTTGGATGGGCTAATTAACAGCTTAGAAAAACTTATAAAAGTTCATAAAACTATGCTAAAAATTTATAATGTTAGGAGGTGAAACCCGTTACTAAAGCTTGGCTTAATTCCAAAAAATGAATAAAATAATCATATATTGAGTAAGCTAAAGATGTTCTTTGAAAACTTGATATATGAGGTTGTGCAGAGAAATCTTTCAGCATGTAAAATATCAAAAGACCAAGGCAATAGGCGAAAACAAAGCCTATAAATACAAGATATTGCATTAAAAGCAAACTTGTATATGTACCATGCGTTGTATGGGAATTTAAGCCCTTGGAGTATTATACCAAACGAAAGTAGCTTTTGTGAAATCGGATACGTTGAATAGGGAATTAAACAAGACTTATAAAGTTTTGGCAACGGTTAATAGGTACTATGAAGAGAATAAATGAAATATTTAGTGATTATGAAGTTCAGGGCAACATAAATACTGCCTTTGTGGAATCGGTAGTATTGAAGAAAAAAACAAAAACTCTGGAAATGAAAATCAGCTCTGATAAATACATAGAAATAAAGGAGCTGGAGTATCTTAATAATTTTATAAAAAAAAGATTTGCCCTTAAGGATTCCCTGATCACAGTTAAGTATGCTGAAGGAACATATAAAAAGCCAATTGAGGGTGAACTTAAAAATATAATATATTCTGCTGCACATAAATATCCTGTATTAAAAACTGTGGTTTTAAATAATAGTGAAGTTAAGGTGGATAATAACACTATAAATTTTAGTTTTAAAATTGCTGTATCAGACTTTTTAAAATCTCTTGATTATGATAAAAAAATTCATGATGTAATCAAAAGTACCTATGGGTCATCATATAAAATTAATTTTGTTGATAATGTAAGCAGTGAAGATTTAATAAAGATGCAGGAGGATGCTCGTGCAAGGGAAAAGATGTTTATTCAAAGGGAAATAAAAAGCGTCACAACAAGTAGTACTCCTAGGCTTCCAAAAGAAGTTGCATTTAAAAAACAGGAAATTAAAGGAGAAGCTGAAGGTAAAAGCGGAGGAGAATCATTGCTGATACTTGGAAGAAACCCTAGAATTAAGGAGCCTGTAATAAAAATTACTGAAATCACACCTGATGAAGGAAGAGTTGCTATACAGGGTGAAATATCAAATATAGAAGCAAAGGAGCTAAAAAGCGGAAAAACATTAGTTTCCTTTGATTTATATGACGGCTCAAGCTCAATGACTTGTAAGTCCTTCCTTAAGCCAGGTGAAGACATTAAGGTTTTATCAAGACTTGAAAAGGCAAAGGGAGTGAGACTTGCGGGAAATGCAGGATACAGCAAGTTTACCGAGGAAATTGAGATTATTGCCAATACCATAATAGAAACAGAAGGAATGAAGAAGTCAATAAGGCAGGATAACGCAGAGGTTAAGAGAGTTGAACTTCATATGCATACACAAATGAGTCAGATGGATGCCATGACCAGTGCTTCTGATTTGATTAAGAGAGCCATGAGCTGGGGCATGAAATCCATTGCCATAACGGATCATGGAGTTGTGCAGTCCTTTCCTGAGGCTCATAAGCTGCTTGGAAGAGACAATCCTGATATGAAGATTATATATGGATTGGAGGCCTATCTGGCACCTGACAAAAAGCCATCTGTAATGAATGTTAAGGGGCAGAGTATTGATACAGTTTATTCTGTGCTGGATTTGGAAACCACAGGATTTTCACCTGTTACCGAAAAAATAACTGAAATAGGAATAATGAAAATCAAAGATGGAAAGGTAATAGATGAATTCAGCTGCTTTGTAAATCCTGAAAAGCCAATTCCTGCAAGAGTTGTTCAGGTTACTCATATAACAGATGATATGGTAAGAGATGCAGAAACCATAGAAAAGGTGTTTCCTAAAATGCTGGAATTTATAAAGGACACAGTTTTAGTTGCCCATAATGCTGAGTTTGATGTGGGATTCCTAAAGCATAATGCCAGAGTTTTAGGCTATGACTTTGATTTTACCTACGTAGATACATTATCATTGGCACAGGAACTTTTTCCTAATTTTAAGACATATAAATTAGGAAGAATAGCTAAGAATCTTAATATAAAAGTGGATGTAGCCCACAGAGCACTGGATGATGTTAATACAACTGTTAAGATATTTAAGGTTATGATTGATAAACTTAAGGAAAGAGGAGCGGAAAACCTTAAGGATATAGACATATATGGTTCTGATGAGGAAGCTAAAAAAGAGGAATTCAAAAAACTTAGAACATATCATGCAATTATACTGGCAAAGGATTATACAGGCTTAAAAAATTTATATAAGCTTGTTTCCTATTCACATTTAAATTATTTTTATAAAAAGCCTCGTATATTGAGAAGTGTTTATAAAAAATATTCTGAAGGATTAATAATTGGCAGTGCCTGCAGTGAGGGAGAGCTATATCAGGCTATACTTCTTGGAAAGTCTGATGAAGAAATTGAATCTATTGCCAGGGAATATGATTACCTTGAAATACAGCCTCTTGGAAATAATGACTATTTAGTAAGGACAGAGCAGGTACCTGATAGAGAGTACTTGAAGGATATAAACAAAAAGATTATACGCCTTGGAGAAAAATTAAATAAACTTGTGGTAGCCACAGGTGACGTTCACTTTATGGACCCTGAGGACGAGATATACAGACGTATACTGGAGTCAGGACAAGGCTTTAAGGATGCAGATAATCAGGCTCCATTATATTTAAAAACAACAGAAGAGATGCTTCAGGAATTTTCTTATTTAGGAGAAGAAAAGGCCTATGAAGTAGTGGTTACAAATACAAACAAAATATCAGATATGTGTCAGCAGATAAGCCCAATTTCACCAGAAAAATGTCCACCTCATATAGATGGCTGCGAGCAGACCATTAAGGATATTGCCTATGGAAGAGGTCATGAGCTGTACGGAGATCCTCTGCCTGAAATTGTTCAGTCAAGACTTGACAGAGAGCTTGCTTCTATTATAAAAAACGGCTTCTCAGTAATGTATATCATTGCTCAAAAGCTGGTTTGGAAATCAAATGAAGACGGCTATCTTGTTGGTTCCAGGGGTTCAGTTGGTTCGTCCTTTGTGGCTAATATGACTGGTATTACTGAAGTAAATTCCCTTCCACCTCATTATAGATGTCCTAAGTGTAAGTACTCGGACTTTTCCGATTACGGCGTTAAAAACGGATTTGACCTGCCAGATAAGGACTGTCCTGTGTGCGGAGAGAAACTGTCTAAGGACGGTATGGATATACCTTTTGAGACATTTTTAGGCTTTAATGGTGATAAAGAACCAGATATAGACTTGAACTTTTCAGGAGAATATCAGGCAAAAGCACATAAATATACAGAGGTTATCTTTGGTAAAGGAACTACATTTAAAGCTGGAACCATAGGTACCATTGCTGAAAAAACTGCTTTTGGATATGTTAAAAAATATTATGAAGAAAAGCATATTCCTATAAATAAAGCAGAAATAACAAGACTGGCAGCGGGATGCACAGGTATAAAAAGAACCACAGGGCAGCATCCTGGTGGAATTATAGTTGTGCCAAAGGGAAGAGAAATATTTGAATTCTGCCCTGTGCAGCATCCTGCAGATGACCCAACATCGGATATTATAACAACACATTTTGATTATCATTCCATTGATCAGAATTTATTGAAACTGGATATACTTGGCCACGATGATCCAACAGTTATAAGAATGCTTCAGGACATAACCGGGGTTAATCCTCATAAGATACCTCTGGATGATAAGGAGACCATGTCCATATTTTCATCCACTGAAGCTCTTGGTGTAACATCGGATCAGATAAATTCCAAGGTAGGCACCTTTGGAATCCCCGAATTTGGTACCAAATTTGTAAGGGGAATGCTTGTAGATACAATGCCAAAGACTTTCTCTGAATTGCTTTGTATATCTGGACTTTCCCATGGTACCGATGTGTGGCTTGGAAATGCCAAGGATCTTATTGATCAGGGAATAGTAACATTAAGTGAGGCAATATGTACCAGAGATGATATTATGATTTATCTTATGAAAAAAGGTCTTCCTCCAAATACTTCATTTAAGATAATGGAGCTGGTGCGTAAGGGCAAGGTTATGAAGGAACCTGAAAAATGGGCTGAATATGTGGCTCAGATGAGGGAACATAATGTGCCTGAATGGTATATAGATTCATGTAAAAAGATAAAATATATGTTCCCTAAGGCTCATGCTGCTGCTTATGTAATGATGGCCTTCAGAATAGCATGGTTCAAGGTGCACATACCAAAGGCCTATTATGCAGCATACTTTACCATAAGAGCAAAGGCCTTTGATGCAGAATTTATGATATTTGGAAAAGAAAAGGTAAAGGATAAAATGAAGGAAATTGAAGTCATGGGCAAACAGGCAGGCCCAAAGGATAAGGATATGTATGATGACCTGGAGCTGGTTCTGGAAATGTACGAAAGGGGATTTAAGTTTCTTCCTATAGATTTATATAAATCCCATTCAACTAAATTTCAGGTAGAAGAAGAGGGCTTAAGGCCTCCTATAAACAGCATATCCGGAATGGGTACTGTGGCAGCAGATGGAATATACAATTCAGCACATGAAAAAGAATTCAGTTCCATAGATGACTTAAAGAAACGTGCTAAAATAGGTAATTCTGCTGTAGATTTACTTAAAAAGTTTGGATGTCTTAAGGGCATTCCTGAAAGTGATCAGATTTGTTTTTTTGATGCAATGTAATTTAAAAGGATGGGGAAACATTTATGGATTTATGGAGTATAGAACTAGATAATTATGATAAAAACCATAATGAAAAAAACGAAACTATTTTTACTCTTGCCAATGGCTACAGAGGCCTTAGAGGAGCATTGGAATTTTCAAAGCTTGGAAACAAGGGTAATTTTATTGCAGGTGTTTTTGATAAAGCTCAGGGCCAGGTTTCAGAAATAGTAAATTGTCAGGATCCGCTGGGACTTAATATATATATTGAAAATGAAATGGTGGACATAGAAAAATGCGTTGTGGAAGGCTTTAAAAGAACACTTAATATGAAAAAAGGTGTGCTTATTACAGAATTTACAGTTACCACAGCTAAAGGCAGAACCTTGGGTATAAAATCCGAAAGATTTGTAAGCAGGAACAATGTTCACAGATGGGCTTCGAAATATGAGGTAACAGCTGAAAATTTCAGTGGAAAGTTATTTATAGAAAATTATATTCAAGGAGGTGTAACCAACAGCTCATGGGATGTAATGAACAGGACAAAACATCTGAAAGTCACAAAATGTACAGATGTCAATCCAGGCATAGCACTGGAAGCTAATACATTAGACAAGGGAACAGAAATAATAGAGTGTACAAGGCTCATGGGCGAAAATGATCAGGGCAGTATTTTTAGAAAAAGAAGATACTGCGACTTTGGACAAATGGTTTCAGAAGTTTATGAAACTATTATTAAACAGGGAAGCACCCATACCATATATAAGTATGGAGTAACTTATACCAGCAGAGATACTGAAAAAAACTTGTATTGTACAGCTTTAGAGGATATAGACGATTTTATAGCTTTAGGCTATGAAGATGAAAAGGGAATGCACAGCTGCGCCTGGAATAAACTATGGGATAATATTGATATTGAAATCCAGGGTGATGATAAAGCTCAAAGGGGAATAAGATATAACTTATTTCAGCTGGCATCTTCAGCTTATGATGGGGACGGAAGGGTCAGCATAGCAGCAAAGGCTCTTCATGGGGAAGGATATAAAGGACACGTTTTCTGGGATACAGAAGTGTTTATGCTGCCATTTTTTATTTATGAGTGGCCGAGGGCTGCAAGATCACTATTAATGTACAGATATAACACATTAAAGGGAGCCAGAGAGAATGCAGAATTAAGCGGTTATAAAGGCGCAAGATTCCCATGGGAGTCAGCTGATGATGGAATAGAGACAACACCAAAATGGGGAATTGATTATGAAGGCAATTGGGTAAGAATTTGGACAGGCGATGAGGAATTCCATATTGACTCTGATATAGCATTTGGAATAATAGAGTACTACAGAGCAACTGGAGATAAGGAGTTTCTTATTAATTACGGCATGGAAATGCTGCTGGATACAGCAAAGTTCTGGCAGAGCAGAGTGGAATATAATAAGGAAAAGGACAGATATGAAATAAACTCAGTTATAGGTCCTGACGAATTCCATGAGCATGTTAATAACAATGTTTTTACAAATTATCTTGCAAAGTGGAATATAGAAAAAGCTCTTTACTATAAGGAATGGCTCAGCAAGGAAGATGAACACAAACTGAGATTATTGTGTAATTCACTTTGCTTAAGCTCTAAGGATTTTGATGAGTGGAAGAATATAGCCAGCAAAATATATATTCCAACAAATAAAGAGGGTACTATTATAGAGCAGTTTGAAGGATATTTTAATTTAAAGCATATAGAAATAAAAGAATATGATGAAAACAGCATGCCTGTATGGCCCAAAGAAGTGAAACTGGACAGGCTCGGTGAAACTCAGCTTATAAAGCAGGCAGATGTTGTACAGCTTATGCTTATGCTGCCTGAGGAATTTTCAGATGAAATTAAAAAGGTTAATTATCAGTACTATGAAAAGAGAACTATGCATAAATCCTCATTAAGTCCATCCATGTATTCAATACTTGGACTTTCCGTTGGAGATACAAGCAATGCATATAAATATTTCATAAAAACTGTTTACACGGATTTAGAGGATAATCAGGGGAATACAGATTCCGGCCTTCATGGTGCCTCCACAGGCGGGTCATGGCAGAGTGTGGTTTTTGGCTTTGCGGGATTATCTGTTTTGAAAGATGGAACTTTAAAACTAAAGCCATGGATACCTAAACATTGGAAAATGCTTAAGTTTAAACTTAATTGGCAGAGATCAAAAGTCACAGTTTCAATTTATCAGAATCATTTTGAAATAGCTTCTGATAAAGAAATTAAAATAGAAATTAATAATAAAATCTATGAAACAAATAAAAATTCAAATCTGCTGATCCAGCAAGGTAAGCAGTGAGGTGAAATCTTACTTTACACTATGTCTGGCGTGTCCATATGAAAATTTTAAAGTATTTTAAAGATATTGCTAGCATGGACAATATAATTTGATGTATAGATAAAAAATGCTAGGTTATAATATTCCTGTAAGTGATAAGATAACAACTGTCGCTGATGAGCGGCAAAGAAAAAACAAAGTTATTTAATATAATATCGCGGGGTGGAGCAGTTGGTAGCTCGTCGGGCTCATAACCCGAAGGTCATAGGTTCAAGTCCTATCCCCGCAACCAAAATTTTTAAAAAATGGATGCGTGATATTATATGAATTCTGTTGAGAATTAAATAGTATAAAAGAATTTGTAAAAAGTTCTTGACAGATTTAAATAATGATGATAAACTAAGTAAGTTGTCGAAAGATGACAGATATGATCTTTGAAAATTAAACAGAGAAGATAACAGGTAAAAACTT
>ENA-UOOI01000432-UOOI01000432.1-fermentation-metagenome-genome-assembly--contig:-NODE-432-length-53939-cov-7.550943_pt1 | contig 53939 bp, 41 predicted proteins | sample MGYA00245779_ERZ724027 | MGnify/ENA primary metagenome ERZ724027 (study PRJEB28704, sample SAMN03018318) | fermentation metagenome | biome: anthropogenic terrestrial biome; feature: soil; material...
TTTTCAATAAACTGCAAGGCAAAGCGTCCTAATTTAATAAGCTAACTTTTTATTTGTTCTATTAGGGGGAAGGCAAGTTACATATTTCTAGAGGCTATTACATTGACCCCGGTGCCTAGAATATTTTCTATAATCACATCTCCAACTTTAATAGGTGATGTTACAACAATTTTGTTAATAACATCCATGGCTTCAAATATTTTTTCTTTTGGTATTGCCGTTTGGGTACGGACTGGTAAGCGGGGAAGGAAACCGTTTTTAATAACTACCGTAGAGGTTAGTACACGGGTGGGTTCAGTTAATTCTTTGATGGCATAGGCAGTACCTCGTTTGCATTGATTACCTTCTACTAACCAGCCTCCGCTTTCTGTCTTTGTCACTTCTAACCGGCAGCCCATAGGGCAGTTGATGCAGATTAATTTATGTTTTTCCATTATGCTTCCTCCTTTACTTCGATGGTTAAGTATTCAAAGGATTTACCAGCTATGCTGTCTACAGGTAGAGTTAAATGTTCCATTTCTCCTGGTGCAAGATTACGTTTCTTGATTTCTTTAATTACTTCATCGTCACCTTTCATGACTAATTTTACATTTTTATACACATTACGAACTCTTAAGAACAGTTCTAAGCCTTTTTCAACATTTTCTAACCGGACTGTTTGTGGAACTATGTAAGATACACCGTTTAAAGGCTTTGTTTTAAAGGTTTGACCATTATTTGATAATTTACCCTGAATGTATTTCGCTGCACCTTTTCCTGCTCTGCGGCTTTCCTCTGTAACGAAGTCTACCAAATCGTGAACATGGACTACATTGCCACAGGCAAATATTCCATCTCTTGAGGTTTCCATAGATTCATTTACAAGTGGTCCATTGGTATGAGGGTCAATTTCTGCTCCGGCTTGGACTGTTAATTCATTTTCTGGAATTAATCCAACAGAAAGCAGTAAAGTATCACAATCATAGTCAATTTCTGTACCAGGTATTGGTTTCCTGTTTTGGTCTACTTCTGCAATGGTAACTCCTTCTACCCGTTTATTACCTTTAATATTGATTACAGTATGGCTTAAATATAATGGAATATTAAAATCATCCAAACATTGTACGATGTTACGGGTTAATCCGCCAGAGAAAGGAAGTACTTCAACTACAGCCAGCACCTTTGCTCCTTCCAAGGTCATTCTTCTTGCCATAATAAGACCAATATCTCCGGAACCCAGGATTACCACTCGTTTACCAACCATGTAACCTTCCATGTTAATGTACCGTTGTGCAGTACCTGCAGTAAAGACACCGGAAGGTCTTGTTCCTGGAATGTTTATGGCTCCAGCTGTACGTTCTCGGCAGCCCATAGATAATATAACTGCTTTTGCCTGAATAGTAATATAACCATCTTTTTGATTAATTGCATGGATTATTTTATCATTGGTTATATCAAGAACCATTGTATCCAATTTATATTCAATGTTCATAGACATTAATTCAGCGATGAATCTTCCTGCGTATTCCGGACCGGATAATTCTTCATTAAATATATGTAATCCAAAACCATTGTGGATACATTGCTGTAAGATGCCTCCCAGTTCTCGGTCCCTTTCTATTACAAGGATTTTCTGAACACTATTATTCCTGGCTTCTATGGCAGCAGCCAAACCGGCTGGCCCTCCGCCAATTACCACAAGATCATAATTTTCCATGTTAACCTCAATTCTGGCGCTTAACGCCTTTTAATAATGAATATTTATTTGTGCACCTGTACAAATTGCTGGTTGTAAAAGCAATGTTTTATAACCTAATCTTCATTAACTATTTTTATGCAAATAATATTAGATTGCGTTTCATGATTATTCTTCGTTCTTTGTTTTTCCAGTTAAGATGTAAGCTTCTGTACTGTCGTAGGGAACGTCTGCTTCATCAATTCCTAATTCTCTTGCTAATATCTCAACTACACGGGGACCGCAAAAACCACCCTGACAGCGGCCTGCTCCAGGTCTTACTCTCTTTTTAACAGCTTTAACCGAGTTAGCGCCTGCTTTACGATGGATGCAGTCAATAATTTCTGCTTCTGTTACGGTTTCACATCTGCAGATAACTTTTCCGTAAAGGGGATTTTCTTTGATTAATTGTTTCTTTTCTTCCTCTGGTAATTCATTAAAACGAACTACTTTTCTTCTCCTTGGGTTAAAATTAATCTTTGGAGTTAAGCCACCAGCTATGCTGTTCACTAATTCCACCACATATTTTGCAACTGCAGGTATTGAGGAAAGACCCGGTGATTCAAAGCCTGCCACATTAATAAATCCTCTGGCACCTTTGGCTTCTTCAATAATAAAATCTCCTGAATCACTGTTTGCTCTTAATCCAGCGAAGGAACGAATTACTTTGTTATAAGGTATAGCAGTGGAAGATAATAAACTTGCTTCTTTAACAAATTCTAAGCATTTCGCTTCGGTAGACACACAGTCTTTATCATCTACGTATTCTGAGTCAGGGCCTATTAAATAATTACCATGTACCGTTGGTGCAATTAGTACACCTTTGCCCTTATCAGTTGGACATTGGAAGATAACATGATTTACAAGATCAATTCCTTTATCTAATACATAATAGTTCCCTTTTTTGGGACGAATCTTAAAATATGGTTCTGCAACCATGTTATTGATGGTGTCCGTATGTACGCCTGCACAGTTGATTACATACTTTGCAGTATAATCACCTTTATCTGTTATTATGGTATAGCTTCCATCTTCTTTTTTAATATCTGTTACGGTAGTTTCAAGCTTAAGTTCTGCACCATTTTCTATTGCATTTTCTGCCAAAGCGATGGCTAACTCCCAAGGTGATATAATGCCTGCCGTTGGTGCATATAGTGCAGAGTAAACCGTATCATTTAAATGAGGTTCCATCTCAAGTACTTCATCATGGGTTAATATTTTCATATCAGGAACGTTGTTCTTAAGTCCATTTTCATATAAACCCTGTATAGTTTTATGATCTGTTTCATCAAACCCGATTACCAGGGAACCAATCCGTTTAAAAGGTACATCTAACTCGTCACATATTTCATCATACATTGCATTACCTGGCGCATTAAATTTGCCTTTTAAGAGTTTGGCTTTTGCATCATAGCCTGCATGGATAATTGCACTGTTTGCTGCTGTTGTTTCATTACCTATGTCATTTTCCCTATCTATCATTAGAATTTTTAATTGATACCTGGATAATTCTCTTCCAATAAAGGTACCAGCTACACCAGCACCAATAATTGCAACATCATACATCTTGTTACCTCCTCATTGCTAAAAGAACGTAAAAAAGCCACACAAAATCATGCTACCTGGTAGCATACTTTGTGTGGCATCTCTTAGTCTCTTGCCATATTATTTATTTACTCTATTATAGCACCGATTTTGGGATAAGTAAAGGTGAAAATTGCAAAAAAGTTTTGTAGTAAACCGAACATACTATCGACTTTTTCTTCCCTATATGTTACAGTATATTCACGGTAACAGGAAAAGGTCAATTCATTGATCCAAGGATAATTATGAGTGTTTGCCCTTCATTTATTTTATGAAGGAGGTGAACTTTCCAAGGAATACATATAGAAAGAGGAGTGAGTAGATACTAACATTTGACAAGTACCAAAATAGGATGTAAGATAAAAAGATACTTGTAATAAATTACATATTTTATTCACTTACCACGGTTTTTCTTGGCAAAATCCAAGAAATCATACCGCTTGGCAAGATATTTAGAAATACAAAGTTCATGTAAGGCATTTAACCAATATGGAGATGCCCGCTGATGGATGCTGTATTTCACACAAATATTACTACCAGGAGGGAAAACAATGATTCAAGTGGAACATATTAACAAGACCTTTCAGGTCGCAAGGCGTAATGCTGGTTTTTTAGAGGCTTTTAAGAGCCTATTTAATAAACAGTATGAATGCGTAAAGGCACTGAATGACCTATCATTTACCATAAATGATGGTGAGATGGTTGGGTACATAGGGCCTAACGGTGCAGGCAAAAGCAGTACAATTAAAATCTTAAGTGGAATTCTGACACCTGACAGTGGAACTTGCATGATAAACGGAAGAATACCGTGGAAAGATCGAGTTGCTCATGTGCAGGATATCGGCGTTGTCTTCGGACAACGTTCTCAACTCTGGTGGGATGTTCCGGTAATTGATTCCTTTGAATTACTAAGAGATATTTATAAGATTCCAATTAGTAAGTATAAGGATAAATTAGAAGAACTAATTACCCTATTAAATCTGGAGAAAATCATTAAAACCCCAACGAGACAACTGTCCTTAGGGCAGAGAATGCGTTGTGAAATTGCAGCTTCTTTATTACATAATCCCAAGATATTATTTCTTGACGAACCTACCATTGGACTTGATGCAGTATCTAAAATTGCTGTACGTAATTTTATACTAGACATGAATAATCGGCATAAGACAACGGTTATTTTGACCACTCATGATATGCAGGATATTGAGGCTTTGACCAAAAGGATTATTCTAATTGGTAAAGGAAAAATTCTATTAGATGGTAGTCTTCAGGATATGAAAAAACGTTTTGTAGGAAACAAAAGATTAATCTTAGAATATTCTGGACCAGACATACAATTGTGTAAAGGGATGTCTTTATTTGAGGCCGAAACAGTTTGTAATTATGTTAAAGGAACTTGTGGTTCTTTAAATAAGCATATCACTATCGATATTGATACGGATAAAATACAAGTATCAGAAGCAATTGGGATATTATCGACCCAAGCAGATATAAAAGATATTTCCATATCAGAAGCCTCTATTGATGAAGTTGTTGTTAAACTTTATAAAGAGTATGAAATATAGGAGGTATCAGCTTGAAAAAATATATCTCTTTCTTTCGCTTACGATTTATATATGGACTTCAGTACAGAGCAGCAGCTTTAGCAGGAATCGCAACTCAATTTACCTGGGGGATGCTTGAAATTTTGCTATTTAAAGCTTTTTATGAAGAAGGCAGTAGCGAATTCCCAATGGCCTTTTCAGCACTTGTTTCGTATATTTGGATGCAGCAAGCTTTCCTATCTTTATTTATGACATGGTTTTTGGAAAATGAAATATTTGATTCTATTAAGAATGGAAATATTGCATATGAACTGTGCAGGCCCATTGATTTATACAATATGTGGTTTGTAAGAAGTATGGCAAACAGATTGTCCAAGGCAGTATTAAGAAGTATGCCTATTCTAGTGATTGCAGCTATTATACCGGAACCCTATAGGCTTCATTTACCTATAGATTTCGTTGCAGGCATATGGTTTTTGATTACTTTGATTTTGGGCTATCTGGTTGTGGTTGCATTCTGTATGTTAGTCTACATTAGTACATTTTTTACCATATCTCCTATGGGAGTCCGGATTGTAGCGATTTCCGTAGTAGAGTTCTTTTCGGGTGCAGTGATCCCTTTGCCATTCTTACCCGATAAAATAAGGATGGGTTTCGAACTCCTTCCTTTTGCCTCCATGCAAAATGTTCCTTTGCGTATATACAGCGGTGATATAGCAGGGGCTGATATATATGAAAAAGCAGCGTTACAGTTATTCTGGCTTGTAATATTAGTAGGTACAGGTAAATTGTTAACAAAAAAGGCCACCAAAAAAGTGGTTGTGCAAGGAGGGTGAAGGTTGAAAGAAAATAAAAATATAGAAGGAATGCCACATCATAATTCTTTCAACCGGAGATTTGTGCTATGCACAAAGTCTCCAGACTTTGAAAGGGCATGGTTATAAGAATGAAATTATATTTACGCTACTTTTCCATACATTTAAAGAGTATCATGCAATATAAAACCTCCTTTTTACTAACGGCCATAGGACAATTTTTAGTTTCTTTTAATGTATTTTTAGGAGTTTATTTTATGCTCCATAGATTTTATAAAATCAAAGGTTTTACTTTTAGTGAGGTTCTCCTTTGTTTTTCTATCTTGTTAATGGGATATACGTTAGCTGAATGTTTTGCAAGAGGTTTCGACTCATTTTCCTCTACCATTAGTAACGGAGATTTTGACCGGATTATGGTAAGACCAAGTAATGTAATGCTGCAGGTACTTGGCAGTAAAATTGAATTTACCAGAGTCGGAAGAATGCTTCAAGCAATAGTCATGTTTATATATGGTATTCATAATAGTTATGTAAATTGGAACTTTGCTAAAATTATGACGGTAATATTTATGATTCTGGGTGGAGCAGTTTTATTTACAGGAATATTTATTATCTATGCGGCGCTTTGCTTCTTTACAATAGAGGGGCTGGAGTTTATGAACATATTTATAGATGGTGCCAGAGAATTTGGAAAATACCCTGTAAACATATATGGGAAAAGAATACTTCAAATTACCACTTTTATTGTTCCTTATGCTCTTATTCAGTATTATCCTTTATTATATTTATTAGATAAGAATGCAAAATCCTGGTATATGTTTTTACCTCTCCTTGCAGTATTATTTATAATACCTTGCTATTTATTTTGGAAGGTTGGTATAAAGCATTATAAATCTACTGGATCATAATAATTGAACTATAACGGATAAATAAAAGCTTAAGTACCGACTGTTGACAAATTAAAAACCTCGTGCTATGCTAAAATATATTAAAAATGGGTAGAATAGCATAAACACTGTCCTACCAGTCGCTATTTATAATTTTATATTTTTAAACGCTGTGAAAAGAAGAGAAGCATGGAATTATGTACAGAGAATCCCCCATTAGCTGAAAAGGGGTCATAAGGAATTGTGGAAGATGGTCTTGGAGCTGCCCACTGAGAGAATAGATTCTTTAGGCTGGGACGGGTGCACCCGTTATAGTGATAAGTTGTAACAAGCATAAGCTTAAGGCAACGAATGAATGAGGGTTTGGGAAACCAGGCTAAATTAAAGTGGTACCACGGGATAATCTCTCGTCTTTAAATTATTTTAAAGGCGGGAGTTTTTTTAATTTATACATGATTTATGTCAAAAATGAAATAATCACTTATAGGAGGAGATTTGAATGAATAAAAAACCATATTATATTACAACAGCCATTGCTTATACATCTGGAAAGCCTCATATCGGAAATACCTATGAAGCAGTTTTAGCAGACAGTATAGCAAGATTTAAAAGACAACAAGGATACGAAGTATTTTTCCAGACAGGCACCGATGAACATGGACAAAAAATTGAAAATAAAGCTGCGGATGCAAAGGTTACACCAAAGGAATTCGTAGATAAGGTATCCGGGCAGATTCAGTCTATCTGGGATTTAATGAATACATCTTATGATAAGTTTATTCGTACTACTGATGACTATCATGAAAAACAGGTTCAGAAGATTTTCAAGAAATTGTATGAACAAGGTGACATTTATAAAGGATATTATGAAGGAATGTATTGTACCCCTTGTGAATCCTTCTTCACGTCCTCACAGCTTGTAGATGGAAAATGCCCTGACTGTGGCAGAGAAGTACAGCCTGCAAAAGAAGAAGCTTATTTCTTAAAACTTAGCAAGTATACAGACCGCTTAATTGAACACATTAATACTCATCCGGAATTTATCCAGCCGGAATCCAGAAAGAATGAGATGATGAACAACTTCCTTCTTCCAGGTTTACAGGATCTCTGCGTATCCAGAACCTCTTTTAAATGGGGTATACCTGTGGATTTTGACAGCAAACATGTTGTATATGTGTGGATAGATGCCCTAAGTAACTACATTACCGGGCTTGGATATGATGTTGACGGTAATAATGGAGATTTATTTGAAAAATTCTGGCCCGCTGATTTACACCTAATCGGAAAAGATATTTTGCGTTTCCATACTATTTACTGGCCAATTATGTTAATGGCACTGGATTTACCGTTACCAAAGCAAATATTTGGTCATCCTTGGTTATTACAAGGGGAAGGTAAGATGAGTAAATCCAAAGGAAATGTTTTATATGCCGATGAATTGGTTGATTTCTTTGGAGTAGATGCAGTTCGTTACTTTGTATTACACGAGATGCCATTTGACAATGATGGTGTAATAACCTGGGAGCTAATGGTGGAAAGAATGAATTCGGAACTTGCCAATACATTAGGAAACCTGGTTAACAGAACCATTTCTATGTCCAATAAGTACTTTGGTGGTGTTGTTGAGCATATAGGAGAAAAAGAAGCGGTAGATCAGGAATTAATAGATTTGGTTTTGAAAACCCCTAAGAAAGTAACTTCCAAAATGGAACAGCTTAGAGTGGCAGACGCTATTTCTGAAATATTTACTTTATTTAAACGTTGTAATAAATATATTGATGAGACAATACCTTGGGTATTAGCGAAAGAGGAATCCACCAAACCTCGTCTTGCAACCGTATTATATAATCTGGTGGAAAGTATCTGTATTGGTGCAAGTTTATTAGAACCTTTTATGCCGAAAACTTCAGCTAAAATCTTAACTCAGTTAAATACCAAGTTAAGGACAGTTGATGAATTAAAAGAATTCGGGTTATATGCTAATGGAACGAAAGTTACTGACAAACCGGAAATTCTTTTTGCCCGTTTGGACATAAAGGAAGTTTTAGAAAAGGTAGAAGCCAGAAAAGCAGAAGAAGCAAAGCAATTGGAAGAAGCTAAAGCCGGTACAGGGGATGTAAAGGTAGAAAATGCCAATACAGCCAATGTAAATACAGGAAATGCAAATACAGGAAATGCAAAGACATCGAATTCAAATGCAGGAGAAGAAGAGGGAACTGTTATTGACATTCCAAGTAAAGAAGAAATTACCTATGATGATTTTGCCAAACTACAGTTCCAAGTAGGTGAAATCATTGCTTGTGAAGCCGTTCCTAAGTCCAAAAAGCTTCTTTGCTCTCAGGTCAAGATTGGTTCTCAGATTAAACAAATCATATCTGGTATCAAAGCTTATTATTCACCGGAAGAGATGGTTGGAAAGAAAGTAATGGTTGTAGTAAACTTAAAGCCAGCTAAATTAGCAGGAATCTTATCCGAAGGAATGCTGTTATGTGCTGAAGATGCAAATGGTAATCTGGCCTTGATGGTTCCTGAAAAAGATATGCCTGCAGGAGCCGAGATTTGCTAAATTAATGTACGTGTGTCATTCTGAGCCTGTAAGGCGAAGAATCTCTTGTTTATAGCAGGCTGTAAGGTGAGGAATCTTTTTGTTTATAGCAGGCTATTGCGAAGAATCTTTTTGCTTTATAACAGGCTGTAAGGCGAGAAATCTCTTGTTTATAGCAGGCTGTAAAGCCGAAGAATCCCCCCCGTTTACAGCCGCCTGCATAAATCAGCACCTATTTAGAAAGAGGAATATATGATATTTGAAACCCATGCTCATTATGATGATGAAGCATTTATACAAGATAGAGAAGAAGTATTAAAGAGCTTACAACAAAGCGGAATCAGTTTCGTCGTAAATGTATCCGCAAGCATAGAGTCTATAAAAACTACTTTAGAATTAACCAAGCAGTATCCTTTCGTTTATGGTACCGTAGGAGTCCATCCAGATGATACCAAGGATTTAAATGATGAAAACTTTGCATGGTTAAAAGAAATGACGAAAGAGCCTAAGGTGGTTGCAGTAGGAGAAATTGGTCTGGATTATTACTGGGATGCCACTGACCGTAAGGTTCAAAAGTTATGGTTTGACAGACAAATGGAGCTGGCTAAGGAAGTAAACCTTCCTGCTATCATTCATAGCCGGGAGGCAGCCAAAGATACTCTGGATATGATTGCGGCATCTGACTTAAAGGAAGTGGGAGGAATTATACACTGTTTCTCCTACGGAAAAGATATTGCCAAGAGTTATCTGGATATGGGATTTTACCTGGGTATCGGTGGAGTAGTAACCTTTAAGAATGGTAAGAAGTTAAAAGAAGTAGTAGAGTATGCACCTATGGAACAGTTAGTATTAGAGACAGACAGCCCATATTTGGCACCGGAACCTAACAGAGGTAAAAGAAATACTTCTCTAAACTTAATTTATGTGGCAAAAGAAATTGCTAAATTAAAAAATATGGATTATGATAAAGTTATTGCTATAACTGAAGAAAATGCAAAGAAATTATATAAGATAAAAGAGTAGTTTATTATGGAATTTATAAAGGTTCTTCGCCCAATTCAGCTTTGCTGAATTTGTGCGAAGAATTATCACCATTAACAGCACCACAGTAAACGAAGTGTTTATTGGGCGATAATTCTGCCGCACTGAGTTTGTTCGTGGGCATAAACAACTCCGAAGGAGTGCTTGCTATGGTTCTTTCATAGCAATGACAATTGTATAATGATATGCATTTCAGGTCTCAGAATGACAATTGTATAATGATATGCATTTCAGGTCTTAGAATGACAATTGTATAACGATATGCATTTCAGTTTCAAGAATTACTTCGTTATCTTAAGGCACTAAAGTGCCAGAATTGAGGTTATGATGGCAACACTAGGGAATCCTAAAGAAACCATAGAAATATTAAATAAGTACCATTTTATTTTCCAAAAGAAATTCGGACAAAATTTTCTGATTGATACTCATGTGCTGGAAAAGATTATTAAAGCAGCAGAGGTTACAAAGGAGGATATGGTCTTAGAAGTAGGACCTGGAATTGGAACATTGACCCAGTATCTATGTGAAGCTGCCAGAGAAGTGGCCGCAGTAGAAATTGATAAGTCTTTAATCCCAATACTTCAGGATACCTTATCCGGGTATGATAATGTTACCGTGATGAACGAAGATATTCTTAAGGTTGATATTAATAAGTTGGTCCAGGAAAGGAATAATGGAAAACCAATTAAAATTGTGGCAAATCTTCCTTACTATATTACGACGCCCATAATTATGGGATTATTCGAAGCGCATATTCCTGTTACCAACATAACGGTTATGGTTCAAAAAGAAGTAGCTGACCGTATGCAGTCAGGTCCGGGGAGTAAAGATTATGGTGCATTATCCCTTGCAGTACAATATTATGCGAAACCTTACATTGCTGCCAATGTACCGCCAAACTGTTTTATGCCAAGACCAAATGTTGGGTCGGCAGTCATTCGGTTAACCCTTCATGAACAAAGACCTGTTGAGGTAAAAGATGAAAAGCTATTATTTCAGATTATTAGGGCTTCCTTCAATCAAAGAAGGAAGACACTAGCCAATGGACTGAATAATTCACCGGAGATACATTTAGCAAAAGATATTATATCGGAATCCATACAAGAACTAAACCTTACGCCTTCCATTCGTGGAGAGGCATTAACGCTAGATCAATTTGCAAAATTGAGTAATATCATTTATGATAAGATAAATGGAGTGGAAAAGTAGAATGTTAATTATGAAATAGCTTTCCATTAATAAGGATTCATAAAAAACATCGTGTATATAATGTATAATTATATAAGCCATAAGTTATTTAATATTTAACATTTATAGGTTGAAAGAAAATAAATAGAAAGGTTGCCACGAAGAGATTCTTTCAACCTGTTTATTTGTGGCAGTATCACATCTGTAAGTAGATGTGATATTCAATAGGTGTAAAAATGATAGGAAATGTAATGGTTGGTCAATCAGGAGGTCCTACGGCGGTAATTAATTCTAGTTTAGCTGGTGTTTATAAAACGGCTAAGGATAAAGGTGTAAATAAAGTATATGGTATGCTAAATGGAATTCAGGGGCTTTTGGAAGAGAGATATATAGAGCTGGAGCAGGAGCTTAAAAGTCAGGTAGAAATTGAATTATTAAAGAGAACCCCATCTTCTTATTTAGGTTCCTGCCGTTATAAGCTACCAGATGTAAAAGATAATTCGGATGTTTATGATAAGATTTTTCAGATATTAAAGAAGTTGGAAGTAGAATATTTCTTCTACATTGGCGGAAATGATTCTATGGATACTATAATGAAATTATCTAGGTATGCTGATTCTGTAGGAAGCAATATCCGTTTTATGGGAGTTCCTAAAACCATTGATAATGATCTGGAAGCCACAGACCATACGCCTGGATATGGTAGTGCGGCAAAGTATATTGCGTCTGTAACAAAAGAATTAATAAGAGATAGTTTAGTTTACGATCAGAAGAACTTAACTATTATTGAAATTATGGGACGTAACGTGGGATGGCTTACAGGAGCAGCAGCTTTATCCAAGGGTGATGACTGCGAAGGACCGGATATGATTTATCTTCCTGAATTAGCTTTTGATATGAATGATTTTATGACAAAATTAGAACAATTACAAAAGGTTAAAAAATCTGTAGTAATTGCAATATCTGAAGGAATTCATTTGGAAGATGGAAGAAATTTATGTGAATTAGTAGATCGTGCCCAGTATACTGATAATTTTGGGCATACCATATTAAGTGGTTCTGGTAATTATTTGGCAAATAGAGTTGCCTCTGAATGTGGCTGTAAAACACGTGCCATTGAGCTAAATACCATACAAAGAAGTGCGTCTCATTTGGCATCTCTAGTGGATATTAATGAAGCTTATACAGTAGGCGGTGCTGCAGTAAATGCTGCAGTTGCAAGAGAAACTGGCAAAATGATTATCCTTAAGAGAATATCAACCAGTCCTTATCAGTGTATTACAGATGCCTATGATATCAACAAAATCGCCAACTTAGAGAAAAAGATTCCTATAAGCTGGATTGGTGAAGATGGAATATCCGTAACAAATGAATTTTTAGATTATGCAAGACCATTGATTCAGGGAGAATTAACCCCATATATGGTAGATGGACTGCCAAGACACTTAGTATACTCCAAAAAGAATATATAGTTATTAAGTTAAATAATATAAAAGAATTGTCATTCTGAGCCTGCAAGGCGAAGAATCTCATAGCCAAGATATAAAGGAAAAGAATTGTCATTCCGAGCCTGCAAAGCGAAGAATCTCATACCAAGATATAAAAAAATTGTCATTCTGAGCCTACAAGGCGAAGAATCCCATAGCCAAGATATAAAAGAATTGTCATTCTGAGCCTGCAAGGCGAAGAATCCCATATTCAAGAGAAAGCAGAGTTTCCATCTGCTTGCAGATGGAATATGCAATGGTGATGAAAATGAATTTACTAAATGTTGAAAAAATGAGTAAAAGCTATACAGAGAAGGTTCTCTTTGACCAAGTTACCTTAGGAATTAATGAAGGAGATAAAATCGGTGTTATTGGAATTAACGGAACGGGTAAATCTACTTTACTAAAAATTATAGCAGGTCTTGAAGAACCAGATGAAGGCAGTGTAATTAAGGGGAAATCCATAAAAGTAGAGTATCTTGCCCAGATACCTGAATTTGATGAAAACCTGACCATATTAGAGAATGTAGTAACTGGTAAAAAAGCAGCAGAAGAATATAGAAATTTAGAAGGTGAAGCGAAAACCATGCTTTTAAAGCTGGGAATCACCGATTGTGATGGCAGAATTGATGTTCTGTCAGGAGGTCAGAAAAAGCGAGTTGCTTTAGTCCGTACTTTATTAACACCTGCACAGATACTGGTTCTTGATGAACCCACCAACCATTTGGATAACGATATGGCAGAATGGTTAGAGGAATATCTGAATAAATACCAGGGCGCATTTATTATGGTTACCCATGACCGTTATTTCCTTGATAAGGTTACTAATAAAATTATAGAAATTGATAAAGGAAAAATCTATACCTATATAGCCAACTACACAAAGTTCTTGGAATTAAAAGCAGAACGGGAAGATATGGAAATGGCTGCAGAGCGTAAGAATAAAAGCTTATATCGAATGGATCTGGAATGGATGCTGCGTGGTGCAAGAGCCCGCTCTACCAAGCAAAAGGCGCATATACAACGTTTCGAAGAATTAAGAGACAGAAAAGGAATTGAAAAGCAAAAAAATATTGATATTAATGCCTTATCTTCAAGGCTTGGTAAAAAAACCATTGAAGTTAACAATATCAGTAAATCTTTTGATGACAAAACATTATTTAAAGACTTTACTTATATATTTCTGAAAAATGACAGAATCGGAATAGTTGGTCCAAATGGTTCCGGTAAAACAACCCTTTTAAAAATAATTACAGGTAATCTGGAAGCAGATAGTGGGTCTGTTGAAATTGGTGAAACCGTAAAGATTGGCTATTTTTCTCAAGAAAATGAATATATGGATCAAAATCAAAAAGTGATTGATTATATTCGTGATGTGGCGGAATATATTGAAACTAGTGATGGAACTGCCTCTGCTTCTCAGATGCTGGAACGATTTTTATTTACTGGTTCCATGCAGTATTCTCTAATATCTAAATTATCCGGTGGTGAAAGAAGAAGGCTTTATTTGCTGAAAGTACTCATGGAAGCACCTAATGTACTTATACTTGACGAGCCAACGAATGATTTGGATATTCAGACACTAAGCATTTTAGAGAATTACTTAGACAGTTATGAGGGCATTGTCATAACAGTTTCTCATGACAGATATTTCTTAGACCGAATTGTAGAGAGAATCTTTGCATTTGAAGGTAACGGTGTTATCAAACAATATGAAGGTGGTTTTACCGATTATAAAGAGGCTAGCAAGGAATATGAAGAATCATCTCAGGTTATAACAAGGTCTAAACAGATTGTAACTGAGAACAATGATGGTAATGTTACCTCCAAAGGTAAACCTAAAGAATCTAAATTAAAGTTTTCCTATATGGAGCAAAAAGAGTATAATGAAATTGATGAAGTAATTGCTAAGTTAGAAGCTGATATTGAAGAGTTAGATAAACAAATAGAAGAATCTTCCACCGATTATTCTAAGTTAAATGAATTAATGGCCCAGAAAGAGAAACTGGAAAAAGAGTTGGAGGAAAAAATGAATCGTTGGGTTTATCTCAATGACTTGGCAGAACAAATAGAAAATGTTAAAAACTGATAAATAGGTACTAGTGTGCATAATCAAGGTTAGGTTGAAAAAAGTAAAATGGAGCTAAAGTACCGGAATCGAGGTTAGGTTGAAAAAAGCAAGCTTTTTTTCAACCGGCAATTTGCGCCAGGGCACAAATCGCTGTCATTATTAAATGGTGCTAAAGCACCGGAATCGAGGTTATTATGACAAAAATAGAATTAGTTAGAGCTGAAATGGTAAAAGCCATGAAAGAGAAAAACAAAGGAAGAAAGGATGCTTTATCTGCTCTTTTGACTGCACTTAAAAATGTAGCCATTGATAAGCGTGCTGATTTAACAGAAGAGGAAGAAAATGCGGTTGTATTAAAGGAAATCAAACAACTGAAGGAAACATTAGAAACTGCCCCGGCTGATAGAACAGACATTATTGAAGAATGTAATCTAAGAATTAAAGTACTTTCTGAGTTTGCACCTCAGTTTATGACTGAAGAAGAAATTAAGAAAGTTATTCAGGATGTGTTAAATGAACTTGGAATTACGGAGCCAACAGCTAAAGATAAAGGTAAGATTATGAAGGAACTTATGCCCAAAGTAAAAGGGAAGGCTGATGGAAAAGTCGTTAATGATTTAGTTGGAGCTATGTTTAATTAATTGCATAAAGGGCGCTTTGCCCACTTAGAGTTAATGAAGACCTTCGAGAGTATGGGAGCTATATGTTTCTTGTTCCACTTGGAGAATTCGATGATTCTAATACCATAGTAATCGTTTAAAGCATATTGAAAAATTGAGAACTTGAGACAGCTCAATTTTTCAATATTGGCACGATTTCTATGGTATAAGAATCATGACGAATTCTTCCAAAGTCACATGAAACATATAGCTCCTATACTCTCGAAGGTCGGTTTAAGTTATGAGGGCAAAGCTGTGTATAAAAGGGGTTACAATATTTGTCAATCTATTTATTGGTGTAATCTATTTTACTGGTTCAGGCAATTTATTTTTTTGGAATATTCTATCGACTTTAGGAATATATTTATATGAAAATAGTAGTGCCAAGATTGAGTATAATTATTTAATTTCCGTTGTATACAATCGGTGCACAGATAAAGAGGGAGTTGAATATGCCTGACTATAGAAGATTAGTTTCATACATTTACAATTATGAAGATGGAAAGAAAAGAAACAATGTTGGGTATGCAAGGATAGAAACACGTAATGGATTGTGCAAATGTACACTTCATATCACTGCCCCTAGTGTCAATGATAAACAATTAAAAGTTTACTTTTTTAGGCGAGACAATGATGGACTGGATGGCATACAAATAGGTACTATGACTATAAGAAATGGCTCAGGTGATTTGAAAGTGCAAACAGATTCAGAGCATATTATGAATTCACTTTACGGTATAGAACATATGGGAGGCATGGTTTTATATCTTTCCAATTCAAAATTCTTTGCAACAGAATGGGATGACCATCCAATTAATATGGAAGTGGTTTCTACCCTTGAGAAAAAGAAGGAAACTGTTAAAAGCATAAAAGAAGAGACAGAATCTGCTAAGGCAGAAGAAGATTCCGAATTGGTTGCAGCAAATATTGAAGCAAAAACAGAAGCTATTGGGGCAAAGGAAGAAAATGAGATAGATACTGCTAAAGGGAAAAAAGATACTGAATTCTTAGAAGTAGAAAAAGAGGTAAAGTCAGAAACTGTTGAAGAAAAAAAAGTGGCAGAGGCAGAAATCTCAGGGATAAAAAAAGAGGAAGAAGCAGAAACTTCCGAAGAGAAAAAAGGGACAGAGGGAGAATTTTCTGAGGTAAAAAAAGAGATAGAGGTAGAAACTTCTGAGGCAAAAAAAGAGGTAGAGGCAGAAACTTTCAAGGCGAAAAAAGAGGCAGAGGTAGAAACTTCTGAAACAAAAAAAGGGGTAGAAGCAGAAACTTCTGAGAGAAAAAAAGGGGTAGAAGCAGAAACTTCTGAGAGAAAAAAAGAGATAGAAGCAGAAATCTCCGAAGCAAAAAAAGGGACAGAGACAGAATTCTTAGAGGCAAAAAAAGAGGTAGAAATAGATAAAGAGAAAGAGGCAGAAGCCCTTAAAGAAAAGAATATAGAGACTGAAATTCTTGGAATAAACAAGAAATCAGAATCGGATACGATAGAAATTAAGAGCGCTAAGGAATCTGAAAAAGCTGAAATGAATATGAATAATCTTCTTAAATTGGCTACTGCCTTTGCAGAATATAAAAATTTCAAAGCTGATAACCTTGCACAGCAAGAAGAAAAGACTATTGAAGAGCATCAAACAATAGGTTCTAACCAGCCTGCAGTGGAAGTAAAACCGGTTGATGATGATATTCGTAAGGAAGCACCAGTTGCGTTGGCAGAGGCAGATTTTGTTCCCAGAAGGGATTTTGAAAGAGACAAATGGGAAGATGAAATGACGAGAAATTATTATGAAAAAGAAAGAAGTCGTAATAATATGCCAAATGATAAGGAGGGAGAAGGACAGGAGAGAAGAGATAAGCCATTTTTTGAAGACCATCCAACAGCAAAATATATGTATAATACTTTTGAAAAAGTGTATCCATTTGAAGATAATGAGATTGCATGGTGTGTTAAAATAGAACCTCAAGATATTGGGTTACTTCCAATGGAAACCTGGGCATTAGGAAATAATAGTTATCTCCTTCATGGATATTACAGCTATCGTCATTTAATTTTTGCAAGGGTAAATGATGACAAAGAAGCAAGGTACATATTAGGAATTCCAGGAATATACCATAATAGAGAAAAATTTATGGCTAGAATGTTTGGTTTTGAGAATTTCAAAAGTGCTAAGAAAAAGGATCGCAGGACTGGAGAATTTGGATATTGGTATGTGCCAGTTATGCTAAACTAAATGTAATTATTTAAAAAGAAGGGGCTTTATAAAACTGTCATTGCTATGAAAGCATGTCATTCTTCGCAAATTCAACAGAGTTGAATTTGCGAAGAATCCCTTTCGTTCATTGTGGTGCTATTTAGCATTATAATTCAGAGTACAAATTTGGCTTTGTTAAATTTGTACTCTGAACGACAGTTTAAAGAGAGATTCTTCGAGCTTATAATTCAGCTTTGCTGAATTTGCTCTCAGAATGACAAGATTGCTCATGGTGACAAGGCTGTTCAGAATGATATTTTTTATTTTGTAGCAGCCCTTTATTTTTAGTCATTATTAATATAGGCATATCTGGAATGATCCTGCCATTGTCCATTGACTTTAATGCAAGATACAGCCAAGCCTTCATAGGAAAAACCAAGCTTTTCAATTAAATGAATAGAAGGACGGTTAGAAGGCATGATATTAGCTTCGATTCGGTGTATATGATATTCTTGAAACAGAAGGTCCATTCCTGCCTGAATGCTTTCTAAGGCATAACCTTTTCCTGTATGGTTTTGATCAAACTTATAACCTATTTGGCAGGTAGAATAAGGGCCACGTAAGATATTATAGAAATTAACGGTTCCAATTATGTTATGTAAATTATCCTGCTCAAAAGCCCAAAAACGTAATGCTTTTGTCTGGAGCATTAAGTTATATTCAATGGATAAAGTAATACGCTGATAGGATATAGTATAAAAGTTAGGCTCCCTTTCTGGCTCCCAGGGTTCAAAGAAATCTTTATTATTTTCATAAAATGCTAATACTTTATCTGCCTCCGAATTAGGTAAGATGCTTAATACAAGACGGTCTGTATAATTAGTCATCTGCATGATGCCCTCTTTCTTGCTTGACAGCAATACTAATTTATCATAAATCAATTATAACAATATATGATGTTTTCCTTCATAGGTTACCATTAAATCATGAGCAAAAAGCGTGTTCATAATCTTGATACTCCGTGAGAAAATTGTAAGCGAGCTTACAATTCTTCATGGAGTTTTTACGATATTATAAATCAGCTAATTAAACTAAGTATAGGTTTGCACCTATTACCCCATGGAGTTTTTGCTATATTATAAATCAATTAATTAAACTAAGTATAGACTTGCACCTATTATCCCATGGAGCTTTTACGATATTATAAATCAACTCCCCGGATGTCTACTTCTTTTACATAAGGTTTTACTGCATGAGCAAAATGAAGAAGTTCCTCCTCAGAATAACCCGTTAACCCAGGAGCCAGAATATCACCAGAATCTTTATAGGCTTGAAGATAGTAAGCTTTTGCCCCCTGAATCCATTTACCAATGGAAATGAAATCATCTATGGTATGATGCTCTTTTACAACGGTTGTACGAAATTCATAGTCTATAGTGGAAGATAATAGGAAGGAAATGCTTTCAGAAACCTTGGCAGTATCAAAATTAGGAATGCCTATAGACAGACCATAATTTTCTTTGGAATTTTTAATATCCATAGCAATATAATCGATGGAACCATTTGCAACCAGTTCTTTTAAAATCTTTGGATTATTGCCGTTGGTATCCAGTTTAACTTTCAATCCTATATTTTTTATTTTATCAATGAACTGTGGTAAACCAGGGTATAAGGTAGGTTCGCCACCAGTAATACATACACCTTCCAGAATGTTTTTTCGTTTATTTAAGGTTTTAAAAACTTCCTCTTCTGGTATAGCAGGCTGCCCGGCAGGGTTTAATACAAGAGAAGAGTTATGGCAGAAGGGACATCGAAAGTTACATCCTCCTAAGAAAATGGTGGAAGCCAAATGTCCGGGATAGTCTAAGAGAGTCGTTTTATTAAATCCATGTATTTCCATAATAAACCTCAATTCTAACGCTTTAGCGCCTTTTAATGTTGCCACATCTTTTTCTTCGTGATAAGATAACTATAACAGAAGGTGTATATTTCGTCCATAGTACATTAACACTCATTTTAAGCAAGAAAAGGATTAGCGGATTATAATATGAATATAAAATATATGAAAGAAGCAATAAAAGAGGCAAAGAAAGCCGCTAAAATTGGTGAAGTCCCCATTGGCTGCGTCATTGTATATGAGGATAAGATTATAGCCAGAGGGTACAATAAACGCAATACCAAGAAAACCACATTAGCACATGCAGAACTTTTGGCTATCCAGAAAGCAAGTAAGAAACTAGGGGACTGGAGGCTGGAGGACTGTACTATGTATGTAACTTTAGAACCATGTCAGATGTGCGCTGGTGCCATTATACAGGCAAGAATGAAAGAAGTGGTGGTTGGTGCCATGAATTCCAAAGCTGGCTGTGCAGGATCCATTTTAAATATTCTTCAAATGGAAGAGTTTAACCATCAGGCAGAACTTACTACTGGCGTTCTGGAAGAAGAGTGCAAAAAGGTATTACAAGATTTTTTTAAAGATTTAAGAATAAAAAATAAGTTGGAAAAGGAAGAAAATAAGAAATTACACAAGAATTTGGAAGAGAAAATCTAATCCTTTTTCCTTGACTTTTTATAGAAAAGGAAGTATACTATGTGATGCAAGTCCCTAAAAATAATAAGTTTAGCTAAATATTAGGGACTGATTAAATAAGTCAAAAAGTTTCCGTGCAGCCGGGGAGATAGCGGTGCCCTGTACCTGCAATCCGCTACAGCAGGGGTGATGCTTTGCCTAGGGTGATTTTTTGTGGGGCTGCCCTTTATAAGTGATGTTGACGTTTGGGTCTTACGCAACAGGAATTCGTGAATCGTGTCAGGTCAGGAATGAAGCAGCACTAAGCGAAAACTCTTGTGTGCCGTAAGGCAGCCTGGACCGAGTTAACTGTAGAGGTAACGTTCATGAAAGACATTCGAAGCAAGGCGCACGGATTTAATATATATAAGAATAAATAGTTATAAACTTCCTTGTTATGTTCATCTTATTAACTTGGAGGTTATTTTTTGTCCTAAAACATATTTTTTCAGGATATTTTGCCGATTTAGTACTATTTTACCATGGGTTATTACATAAATTAGTAACATTCTACTTCCAGTTAGTCGAAATTTAGATTATAATATGGATTATGAGTAGAATGGATGATTCGTCGTTACAGTTCATAGGATTCCTGCTCTGATAAAAAATGCTGAGGTGACTATATGGAGACAAAATTGATATATAATGCAGTGAATCAAGTGGAAAAGGGAACAACTATTTATAGTGAAAATAACCAAGTTGACAGCATATGTATTATTATTAAGGGAAGAGTGCTTGTATTACGTGACGGCATTAAGATAGTTTTAGGCTCAGGAAATTTCATTGGAGTAAATGATGCCTATACAGGTACGTATTTAAATACATACATAGCATATGATGATGTAACTTTCTATTGTTTCCCTGTACAGGAAGTAGAAGATTTATCAAAAATATTTGCAGCAAATAAAGATTACAGGGGTGTAATGGTTGCATCCCAAATCAAATATTTATATGAAATAGATAAGGTTTATCTAAGCTTAAGTGCCAGTATTGAACAGCTTTATGTTTTCATAAAACGATATTATGCATTGTATCAGAATGCAGCAGGAAGGTTTGGTAATTCCACAAAGGCCATAAATTCTATTGAAAACATGATGCCCTACGATACTTCTTTTGAGTTAGATGATAAGAAGATTCAATACTACAGGGAATGTGCAAAGATTCCCATGGACGTTTGGAAGAATTATTGTGAAGTGGGGGATATTATTCCTCAATACATTTTAGAGGAAGTTTCCATGATTATGGGACAGCTTTCCGGGGAATGTATGGAAATGGCATCTTATATAGAAGATTTATTCGAATCTTTAATCAGCAGCAGCAATGGAGAATGTCTGTTTAACGCAGTAGCTAAACTTGCAATTAATATACAAAATGCAGGCGGAAACGGTAAAAGTTTGATACATATACTGGATAATATTATTGATCAGATAAATACCATAGAGACTTTATTTGAGGAAAAAGTAAACCGCGGCTTAAAAGTTGACAGAAAAAAGATGGAGGAAATCTATTATATCTTAATATCAACAAGCAGCTCAGTTACTGATGAAAGTGAAGCAGACTCCCACTTTTCCAAACAAGAAATTGAAAAGGTAGAGAAAGTAGATGAGGAGCTAAAAGATTCTTTGAAACAAATTATGGACTATGTCAGTTTTGATAAGGATAGAGCTAATAGTTTTGAGAAAGCAATTACGGATTATATGGATGTGAAAGATAAGCATTCTATGGATGATAACGTAAGAATCTTAAGAAAGGCTGTTATGTCAAGCTTTTATGATTTGTATGAGAAAGTATTCTTTAAAGCTTACAAGGATAAAAAGGTTCCAAGAGTAATTGACTTATTCTTGAAATATGGATTTTTAGATGAGCGTATGCTTAACAATGAGCAGCTGATAGAACTATATTATTTAGAGGACGAAAGACAAAATTTCTATGGACCTTGCCCGGTATATAATATTAAGGACTGGCTTATTAAAGTTTATGAAGGGGAAAAAGAACCTTCTAAAAATGAATTTGATTTAGATTACCGAGATGTGCTAAGGGAAAAAAGAAAAAGAGGAGAAATCAAAGAAGCTGAAGAAAAAGAACTTTTAGTGAATAATACTCAAAAAGTTATTCATGAGATTCATAATATGTTCCGTTACAATCACCGGGTTGTAAATGGACAAATCAGTTCATTTGTTCCATTTTTAAACGGTGAGAATATGTTACAAGATTTAAATAAATTATTTGTAACTGCAGAACGTGTTAATAGCGCGGTAAAAGATTTAATGGAAATTGATTATTCCATATTCCATAGGGAAGTACTATACATGAATGAAGAAAAGGGAATTCAAAAAGAATATATTATGCAACAGGTTTTCCCGGATATTATATTAATGCCAACCCTAGGTCACAATGCTGTAATGTGGCAGGATATTACAGGAAAGAGAAAGAGCAGGGAAGGAAGATTCCTATTACCTGCATTCACGGAATTACAACTGAGAGACATGTTAATTAAGGTATTTGGCAGGTTCAGATGGGAGCTGTGCAGAAGTATTCAAGGCACCGCTTGGAATAATATTAAATATAAATCTTTAACTTCAGAATATAGTGATTATATTCAATTTTATCGTAAAAACCATGACTTGTCCGAGGAAGCAAAAGAAAAGATTAAGCTGCAGATTCTAAAGGGAAGAAATAATTTAAGAGAAATCTTTGTTATTGATTATGAAGCATGGATAAAAGGTGAAGCAGCTGGTGGTTTAAGATTAAATAAAGTGGCAAGAGAATTACTTGCTACTTATTGCCCATTTAGCATTAACATAAGAAAGAGGCTACAAGGGCAGCCATTATTTATAGATGCAATGGCTAGATTTGAAAGAAATAAAACGAAAAAGGTGAGAGAACTGGATTTAAGATACCGTTCCCTGGAGAAGGATAATATCGAAATTACAGAGGAACTAAAGGAAACCCTTGCTTTCTATCGGGATTTATAATAGTGTACCATATATTACAAAAAATGATGGAAAAATTTCTACAATATTTTTAAATATATATTGACAAAAGGGCTCGAATTTTATATAATTCAGTTAGAAAGACAAGAAATATAGAATTGTCTGAAAGCTATAAACCTTCTATTTATGGAAAGGAGGAGATTCCAATGGAAATTGAAGATATAGAATACCATGGCACTACATATTATGATAATCATCAATCCTGCTGGAGGAACCTTCAATATAAATTAATATCCAGAGTATAATTACTATTTATATTCGGAGCAAATTGGATCAATCAGTTTATTGTTATCATGATTGAGATGTAGTGTCCACAATGTATCATGTATACCAATGAAAGTTATCACATAGAGCTACGAATGAAAAATTAATATAAAGTACAAAAGATACCAAAAACACAGAAGAAAAGTATAAAAAAACAAAAGAAAAAATTTAAAATTCACTTAATATTTGAATAAGCATTTAAAATGCGAAAGAAAAGGCACTTAAAAATGCAAAAGAGAAAGTGCTTAAAATGCGAAAGAAAAAGCACTTAAAATACAAAAGACCAAGTGAATTTAAATATCGAGTAAAAATGAAGCACGAAAGATATGATTGGTAGCATTTTTGTGATTAAGGTATACTAGGAGTTACAATGGAAAGGTATTGATGTTTCACCTATCAGAAAAGGTTAAGCAGGATTAACTGAAGAATGCCTCCGATTACAATTGAATGAATTTAAAAACAAAAAATGCTTGCTATATTTGATATGGCAAGCATTTTCTATTAGAGGGTCAATGGGTGGTGTAAGTTTAGTATTTGCACGAGTATTAGATTAGCACTTGTGCAAGTTGGATATGAATGGTAATATAAAAATAAGAAATCAGTTAGGAGTCCTTATATGCTTCAAGTGGTGCAGGTAGAAAAATATTATAAAAAAAATAAAGCGGTTGATGGAATCTCATTTGAAGTAAAGGCTGGAGAAATCTTTGGATTAATAGGCGCCAATGGAGCAGGCAAATCTACTACCATAAGTATGATAGCAACTATATTAAAGCCGGATAGGGGAGATATCTTGTTTGAGGGAACCAGTATTATAAAAAAGCCAAGCGTTATTCGCAAGGATTTAGGTTATGTTCCTCAAGAAATCGCTTTATATACGACCCTTACCGGATTAGATAATTTATTATTCTGGGGAAATGCCTATCATGTTCCAAAAGAGAAACTAAGCTTAAGAATAAAAGAAATTAGTGATATGATTGGATTTGATGAGGGAATATTAAAACAAAAAGTAAGTACCTATTCCGGGGGAATGAAACGCAGATTAAATATCGGTGCAGCCCTTTTGCATCAACCCAAATTAGTAGTATTAGATGAACCTACCGTAGGTATTGACATTGTGGCTAGAAACCAGATACTGGATGCCATTTTAAAATTAAAAGAAATGGGAATAACCGTTATATATTGTGGTCATTACATGGAGGAAGTGGAGAAAATCTGTGATAGAATCTGCATGCTTCATAATGGTAAAGTAATAGATATATGTAATAAAGAAGAATTATTAACAAACAAAGAGATAAATTTAGAAAATCGGTATCTCCAAAAAATAGGGCAGGCTAATCTATAAATTACGAAATAAATATAGACAAGACAAAATTTTATGTTACAATAAATTTGCAAACAGATGGGCATATATGGGGGAATCCATATGATAAAATACGAAAACAGAATAAAAATGAACGAAATAAGAAGACTGGTTGAAGAGAATCAGTATATACAGGCAGTAAATATAGTGGATACGCTGGAACTAACTAAAATGAAATCTCTTACAGATTTAAGCATAATCGCAGATGTACTGATTCAAAATGAGCGCTTTGATGATGCATTATATGTTCTCTCTAAAGTATACGCAAAGTCTAAAACCAGAAGAATATTATATCAATTAGTTGATTTATCAATTATAAGTAAAAACGTAGAGGAAGCCGAGAAGTATTTATTACAATACATGAAAACAGCCCCGCAGGATTCCTATCGTTTTATTTTTAGATATAGGATTGATAAGCTTAAAAATGAACCTTATGAGGTTTTAATTGAATCATTAGAAGAATTAAAAGAATATGATTATATAGAAAAATGGGCTTATGAATTGGCTAAATTATATCATAAAGCTGGTAAGAAAGACAAATGCGTTCGTGAATGCAGTGATATTATTTTATGGTTTGGTGATGGAATATATGTTGAAAAGGCTAAACTCTTAAAAGGATATTATGTTGGAGAAATTGATCCAATCAGAATGCTAAAAGCAACTGAAAAAAGAGAAGCAGAGAAAAGGTTAGGACTGGATAAGACCAAGGATTATAGTACCTTAAAAAACGAAATTGATAAGTTTATAGCAGATGATGAAAATGGGCAGGATGAAAATAGACAGGGTAAAAATAGGCAGGAAGGCACCAAAGAAGCAGAAGTATCTGGCGAGCTTATTGATAAGGATAAAGTAACAGAGCCTTATGCAACAGAAAAAATGCAGGAAAAGATAGAAGATATTCATGAATTAATGGAAGGAGAAATGCATGAAAAATCAAAAGAAACCCATGCTATAACAGAAGAAATAAATGTAACATCAGAAGAAGTATCTGCAATTTCAGGAAAATTGCAGGAATTAACAGAAACATATGCGGTAGAAGAAACTCAGCAAGTGGAGAAAGTTAATACATCTGATATTTCAAAAGAAACAGATATACCATCAGATACAGTTGAAGAAAATCTTTTTGAAGGCAAAACAGAAGCAATCTTTGACGAAAAATTAGACCGAATATTTAGCCGGACAAATTTAGATTATCATGAGTTATTTGGCTATTTTATTCATAACGGAGTTTGCAGAAAAGAAATTGGAAACTTTTTAGATAATGTTTTGACGGATAATGGAAAACAACTTCATTTAGTAATATGCGGAAGTAAAAGGTCAGGAAAAACAACTTTGGCAAAAGAAATTGCAAAAGCTTTATACGGTTTTGACCGATTACAATCATCCAAGATAGCAAAAATATCTGCCCCCAAAATTAATAATATTAATCTTGATAATAATTATGATAAGCTTGCGGATTGCACTTTACTTATTGAAGAAGCTGGCTCCTTAAATAATAATGGAATAGAGCAGTTGCTTCGCCTTATGTGGTATTTGGAAGGGCATATATTTGTAATTTTAGAAGAAACTTCAGATGGTATGAATAAGTTATTAAGTTCCAATGAAGATATGGAGGAGAGATTTCAATATAGAATTAATCTTCCTAGTTTAACAAGAGATGACTTATTTCATTATGCAAATTATTATATTAAGGAAAATGATTATCAGCTTACCCATGAAGCAGAAGCCTTATTAAAGAATATTATATATAAAATAATGAATTCTGAAAAAGCGGAAGCAAGATTAGAAGCAATTATGAAGGTGGTAAAAGAGGCAAAACTTCAGGCTGAGAACAGAAATAAAGAAGAATTAGTAAGAATTATCGGTTCTCAGGAATTCGGTGAAACTGATTTTTTATATATTAATGCAACAGATTTTAAAAGTGTTTAAGGGGAGGAATGAAAATGGATTCAGAAATTTTTGTGATTGGACATATTAACCCAGATACGGATTCTATATGTTCAGCAATTGCCTATGCAGAATTAAAGAAAAAAATTACTGGCGGTTTATACAAAGCCAAAAGAGCAGGGCAAATTAACTCAGAAACAAAATTTGTTTTAGAAAGATTTGGAGTGCAGGCACCTAGTTATCAACCAGATGTTCGTACTCAGGTTAAAGATGTTGAGATACGTAAATCTCCAGGGGTTGACGGCAGTATATCATTAAAGACTGCTTGGTCTACCATGAGACAAAATAGTGATGTTACCTTACCAATTGTTGACGATAAAAATCATCTGTTAGGTTTAATAACAATAGGTGATATTGCAAAATCTTATATGGATGTATATGATAATAAAATCTTATTTACAGCAAAAACTCCAATTGGAAATATTATTCATACTTTAGATGGCGAGTTGGTTGTAGGTGATGAGAATGCTTTTTTAAACCAAGGAAAAGTTTTAGTATTTGCTGCCAACCCAGACTTAATGGAAGATTATATTGAAGAGGGTGACCTTGTAATATTAGGTAATCGGTATGAATCTCAATTAAGTTCCATAGAAATGAAAGCAGGATGTATTATCGTGTGCGATGGAGCATCCGTTTCAAAATCAATTATACTAATGGCACAATCAAACAATTGTATTGTAATTAAATCACCATATGATACTTTCACAGTATCCAGATTGATCAATCAGAGTATGCCAATCAGTTTCTTTATGAGCACCAAGGATTTAATTACTTTTACTTGTGAAGATTATATAGAAGATATTCAGGGGGTTATGGCAAAGAAGCGCCATAGACATTTCCCAATTCTTGATAAGAATGGATGCTATTTTGGTATGATTTCCAGAAGAAATCTCCTGGGTGCCAAAAAGAAGAAAGTTATATTAATGGATCATAATGAAAAATCGCAGGCGGTAGATGGAATTGGAGAAGCCGAGATATTAGAAATTATAGATCACCATAGATTGGGAAGTTTAGAGACTATAAGTCCTGTATTCTTCCGCAATCAACCTCTAGGATGTACTTCTACAATCGTATATCTTATGTATAAAGAAAATCATGTAGAAATAGAGCCGAAAATTGCAGGTTTGTTATGTTCTGCAATCCTATCGGATACATTAGTATATCGATCCCCGACTTGTACGGAAGTTGACCGTTTGGCAGCAGAAGAACTTGCTAAAATTGCCAATATTAATGTGGAAGAATATGCAAAAGAAATGTTTGCGGCAGGCAGCAATTTAAGCACAAAATCACCAGAAGAAATATTCTATCAAGACTTTAAGAAATTTACAGCTGGTGATATTACATTTGGCGTTGGACAAATTAATTCTATGAGTAAAGAGGAACTGGAGAAAATAAAAGAAAAGCTAATTCCATATATGGAGAAGGCTCATGGGGATCATGGGCTTGCAATGTTATTTTTCATGCTAACCGATATATTAGAAAGTTCAACCGAATTATTATGCCAGGGGCATGGAGCCAGGGAGCTGGCAATTAACGCATTTAAATTGGATATGAATGTGGAAAATATTTATTTACCAGGAGTAGTATCCAGGAAGAAACAGGTAATACCAGCTTTAATGTTTACATTACAACACGATAATTAATACAAAATATTCTTACATTAGGAAAAAGTATTTGAAAATTATAAACGGAATTGTATCTGTACCTGATTTTTTAAATTTTGACCACCTTGGGACCTTACATTTTTGGATACGGTTAATATATAAGATTCGTTCTGAGAGTAAGGTTCTAAAGGTTCTATTTCAATATATTGATTAATGGAATCATAACGTATATTGGTTTTTAATGGTACTTGGTTTAAAGAAGTAACGTAAAGATTACGATTATTAACAGTTGTGGGATTCAGTGGAGCTGAAAATTTTACTCTCCATACAAAATCCCCGGTAGGAAATTTTAATGTTTGCTTTACTTTATCTTGCGCTTCATTTGAAACAGACTCAATTTTAATATAATTACTATACATAGAAATCACCTCAAGTTATTTTGCCCTGCAATATGTATATGCATAATTATACTATATTCTGTGGAAAAAGATAGATTAAATTATAATAAAATTTTATTTGGTCTTTCGTATATAATTGAAGATTTATAATATTATATTCGTATATAATTAAAGATTTATAATATTATATTTGTATATAACTAAAGATTTATAATATTATATTCGTATATAATTGAAGATTTACAATATTATAAAAGAGTAAAGTACTTTAGGGACTGTTTCAAAATAAAGTATTGTCATTCTGAGCCACAGGCGAAGAATCTCCATGTCTGTATTGGGATTCTTCGCCTGCGGCTCAGAATGACATCTTACGGTTTAGAATGACATCTTGCAGCCCAGAATGACATCTTACGGTTTAGAATGACAGTTTACAACAGCCCCTAAAAATTCGAAGTAACAGAGTGAAAGGTTTATATAATGGAAAAAGAATTTTGGAAAGCAGGTAATATGCTATATCCATTACCTGCGGTTATGGTAACTTGCCAAAGAGCAGGAGGAAAACCTAATATTATAACAATTGGATGGACAGGTACAATATGTACCAACCCAGCCATGGTTTATATTTCGGTAAGACCAGAAAGGTACTCTTATGAGCTAATAAAGGAATCTGGTGAGTTTATTATTAATTTAACTACAAAATCATTGGTTAAGGCTGCAGATTACTGTGGTGTAAAATCGGGAAAAGATGTAGATAAATTTAAAGAAATGAAATTAACTCCTGTTATGGGAAAGTTTGTACAAGCACCTATGATTGGGGAGTCTCCCGTTAATATTGAATGTAGAGTAAAACAAATCATTCCACTTGGTTCCCATCATATGTTTATAGCAGAAGTACTAGGTGTTCATGTGGATGGTAAATACTTAAATGATACAGGTAAGTTCCAGTTAAATAAAGCCCAGCCAATCGTATATTCTCATGGTGAATATTATGGACTTGGAGAAATGGTGGGTACATTTGGGTATAGCGTTAAAAAAAGGAAGCAGAAATAAGAAAAAAAAGTAAGCTAAATACTTGGCGGAACAATAAAAAGGTGCTATAATCAGTTGTCTGTAAGTATATAAGTCAAAACGGATGAATAATAAAAATGAAATTTACTAAAAAGAATATGAAGAAAGAAACAAAGTTGCAAGTAATAAACAAAGTTATAAGTAATAAAGAAAGTTGTAAGTGATAAAGAAAGGACAAGTTATCTGCCACTTATTTCAATCTATTTAATTGTGGCAGTATCACACTGTAAAGCAGTTGTGACAGGCAAGGTATCCAGATGAAAAATATAGTTTTAATAGGTATGCCAGGTGCTGGAAAAAGTACCATAGGTGTCATATTAGCTAAGGTATTAGGTTTAAAATTTATTGATGCAGATTTATTAATTCAGGAGCAGGAAAAGTGTCTGTTAAAAGATATTATTGAAAAAAAAGGTTTACAAGGTTTTTTAGAAATAGAAAATCAGGTAAATAGCCATATTATTACAGAACACTCAGTAATAGCAACTGGCGGCAGTGTAATATATGGCTCACAAGCTATGAACCATTTACGGGAAATCGGCACAGTAGTCTATATTAAATTATCCTATGAAACTATAAAAAATCGCCTTGGAAATATACAACAAAGAGGAGTCGTACTGAAAAAGGGACAAGATTTAAAGTCCTTATATGAGGAACGATGTTTATTATACGAAAGATATGCCCATATTATTGTAGATAGTGAAGGGCTTGGAATAGAAGAACTAATGGAGAAAATTGTTTGTGTATTAAGTGAATGACATGACAAAAAATAAAGATACTAGTAGTAGATAAAAAAACTATTTTACATCCATAAATTTTATGGTATAATCAAATCGATGTAGTAAAATAATACAATTAAATTGAATGTTTTATGTGCAATTTTAATAAATCTTATTAAACAATTAGAGGTGTGCAATGGAGCAATATATTATAAAAGGTGGTAAAGCATTGCAGGGTGAAGTTTCAATTGGTGGAGCAAAGAACGCTGCACTTGGAATATTGGCTGCAGCTATTATGACAGATGAAACAGTAACAATTGAAAATCTTCCGGATATTCGTGATATTCATGTTTTATTAGAAGCCATTGAAGAAATTGGAGCTGTTGTTGAACGAGTAAATAAGCATACTGTAAAAATCAACGGTAAAAATATTAAATCAGTCAATATAGATTATGAGTATATAAGAAAAATACGTGCTTCCTATTATCTGTTAGGAGCATTATTAGGAAAATATAATAAAGCAAGGGTTGCTTTGCCAGGCGGATGCAATATTGGAAGCCGTCCTATTGATCAACACATTAAAGGCTTTGAAGCATTAGGTGCATCTGTTAAAATTGAACACGGTATGATTGAAGCAGAAGCAAAAGAACTGAAAGGAAGCCATATATATTTAGACGTAGCCAGCGTAGGTGCTACTATCAATATAATGCTTGCTGCCTGCCGTGCAAATGGACAAACTATTATTGAAAATGCTGCTAAGGAACCACATATTGTTGATGTTGCTAACTTTCTAAATAGTATGGGAGCTAATATTAAGGGCGCAGGAACAGATGTAATTCGTATTAAAGGTGTAGCTAAATTATCAGGAAGTGAATATAACATTATTCCTGACCAAATTGAAGCAGGAACCTTTATGCTTGCTGCAGCAGCAACCAAAGGTAATGTATTAATCAAAAACGTAATACCAAAACATTTGGAAGCTATAACTGCAAAGCTAGTAGAAATTGGTGCCACAGTAGAAGAATTTGATGATGCGGTTCGTGTAATCGCAACAAAGAGATTAGGTCACACCCATGTAAAAACCCTTCCTTATCCAGGAGTCCCTACGGATATGCAGCCTCAGTTGACAGCCGTTCTGGCTACATCAGAAGGGACCAGTATCGTAACGGAAACCATTTATGAAAATCGTTTCAAATATGTTGATGAATTATCAAGAATGGGTGCAAATATTAAAGTAGAGGGTAATACAGCTATTATTGTTGGTGTAGAAAGCATTACCGGGGCTATTGTAAGTGCCCCTGACTTAAGAGCAGGAGCTGCTTTGGTTATAGCTGGCTTAGTGGCAGAAGGATTTACTATTGTAGAACAGGTTGAGTATATTGAGAGAGGATATGAAGATTTTGAACGTAAGATGCAGGGATTAGGTGCAACTATGGCAAAAATCGATATCGAAGATGAAAAGGCTATTCAAAAGTTCAAATTAAGAGTAGGTTAATAGATTTAAGCATAAATTAGGCGAAGAATCTCAAGTTCCCTTAAGATTCTCCGCTTTTAACTATAAGATAGCTACTATATGTAAATTGTGTTCCTTCGATAAATCTATGAAGGTATCACCTGATTTAATAATTGGTTTAGATAAAGACTGTTTATTTATCAGTATAATCTCGCCTTCTATATTATTATTGAGGCGGACATGATTTCCAACATAGGAATTTACGATTCCTTCTAAAAATGTCATAATATAATGTGGGTCAAACTTTTGCAGCCCTTCAGATTCAAAGATTCTTATTGCATCAAATGGACTTAATGCTGGTCTGTACACTCTTGCAGAAGTCATTGCATCGTAAACATCAGCTATGGCTACAATCTTTGCAAAAGAGTCAATTTGTTCACCTTGGAGCTTTCTTGGATAACCACTTCCATCGCAACGTTCATGATGCATATATGCCGCATTCTTTACTCTTTGATCCAAATCTTTATCTTTTAACACATCATAGCCCTCCAAGGGATGAGATTTGACAATCTCATATTCTGTGCCTGTTAAGGGTTCTTCTTTATATAAAATTTCATGAGGCAGCTTTAACTTACCAACATCATGTAACAAACCGCATAAGGTTAAAACTTCTATATCTTTATCTGATAATTTCAGCCAATGTCCAAATACATTACAAATTAAGGAAACATTTATGGAATGTACATAGGTTATGTCATCAGAACCACGCATACAGTGAAGCATATCAAATAAATGAATACCATTTCGTGTTTCAGATAAAGTTTTTGAAACATCAGCCAAAAGGCTTGTCTGATTAATTTCTTTTTCTTTATCAACAATATTACTTAAATGACCTTTAAAATCATGAACGGAATCCAAAAATTCCTTATGAAATTGTTTAAACTCGGGACTGTTTTTGATTTTCTCGGAATGAATCATTACTGTCTTAACAGGCTCAGGCGTAGATTTTTCTGGAACCAATATAGTTAAATTATTAATAGAATAATCTTTAAGCCGTTCAATGATTCTCTCTGTCATTACGGTACCCCTAGGTATTACTAGTCTGTTGTCAAATGTATACACATCTTCTGCAACAGTCATACCTGATAAAACTTGCTTAATTGATATACGTTTATTCACGCTTAACTCCCTCTGCATTATAATGCTTTTATTTTCCTTCCTTTACGATATCCCATTATGGTATATTATAGAAAATGTGTTAGGATGTGTCAATCTATTTGATAATTTATTTCTTATTATTGAAAAAAGGATATAGAATTAAGTAGATATTCTGAAAAAGGTTTTTCCCAAATATGTATCTAATTTATAGAGATTTTGTAAATTAATTCAGGGGATTTGGTCCGTTGCGGAAAGTATCCTAATAATTTACCCTTGACAAATATTGAAAGATAGGATATGCTCATTAATACAATAAATAAATACAATTATATTTCTCTTATTCAGAGTGACGGAGAGTAAAGGCTCTATGAAGTCACGGCAACCCCCTTTTTGTGGAAGGTGCCAACCTGAGCGAGCAATCGAACAATAAGAGGGTTTGATTAACTTGATGTCAAGTCCGTCTTTACGGACTTTTTTTATTGAGTAGAGAAATTACTATCATTATTAAAAGGCGCTAAAGCGCCAGAATCGAGGTTATTATGAATAAATTATTATTTACTTCAGAGTCCGTTACAGAAGGACATCCTGATAAAATCTGTGATCAAATATCGGATTCTGTGTTAGATGCTTTATTAGAACAAGATCCAATGAGCAGGGTAGCCTGTGAAACAGCTATTACAACAGGTTTAGTTTTGGTTATGGGGGAAATTACCACCAATGGGTACGTTGATATTCAAAAGATTGTAAGAGATACCATTCGTGAAATTGGTTATGACCGTTCCGATTATGGCTTTGACGCCAATACTTGCGGCGTTATTGTTGCACTGGATGAGCAGTCACCAGACATTGCTATGGGTGTTAACAAGGCACTGGAAGCAAAAGAAAATTTAATGACTGAAGATGAAATAGAAGCCATTGGTGCAGGTGACCAAGGAATGATGTTTGGATATGCAACCAATGAAACCGACGAATATATGCCATATCCAATTCATCTTGCCCATAAGTTAACAAAACAATTAACCAAGGTAAGAAAGGATGGCACATTACCCTATCTTCGCCCTGATGGAAAGTCTCAGGTTACCGTAGAATACAATGAAGATGGTAAACCAATTCATTTAAATGCAGTAGTTTTATCTACTCAGCACAATCCGGATATTACCCAGGAACAACTTCATAAAGATATTAAAAAATACGTATTTGATGAAGTGTTACCAAGTGAATTGATGGATGAGAATACCAAGTTCTATATTAATCCTACAGGAAGATTTGTTATTGGCGGACCCAATGGAGATAGTGGTTTAACCGGCCGTAAAATTATTGTAGATACTTATGGCGGATATGCCCGTCACGGCGGCGGTGCATTTTCCGGTAAGGATTGTACAAAAGTGGATCGTTCTGCTTCTTATGCAGCCCGTTATGTTGCTAAGAATATTGTAGCAGCAGGTTTGGCTGATAAATGTGAAATCCAATTGTCTTATGCAATTGGTGTAGCCAGCCCGACTTCCATTATGATTGATACCTTTAATACAGGTAAAATAGATAATGAAGAATTAATCAAAATTATCAGAGAACACTTTGACCTTCGCCCGGCAGGAATTATTAAGATGTTAGATTTAAGAAAACCAATCTACAAGCAAACTGCAGCTTATGGACATTTCGGACGTAATGATTTAAATTTGCCATGGGAGAAGTTGGACAAGGTAGAGGAACTGAGAAAGTATTTATAATAAGCATTGATTAGAGTATCAAAGCATTTTTAATTAAATATTGATTGATTTGAGAGTCAAAAGTCTTATACTAATTAAATTATGAATCGTACTGCATATATATGTAGCACGGTTCATTCAATAAACTATATTTAGGCTTTGATACTCAAATCATTGATTATGCAAATGTCATTCTGAGCACAAATTCAGCAAAGCTGAATTGGAGTTAAGAATTCAAACTTAAGTTTTGAGTTTTAACTTTAGCTAGGAATGGCATTTTTCATAAAATATTTATATTCATCATACTTAGTTTACATGTAATTATCAAATTGATATGGTATAATAATAAGTAATCTAATTATTCTGGAACCGTAGAAAGTAAATGAAATACAGAAAGAGGTTTTATATGAAATTAAGAGGACGATTATTAACAGCATTTTTAATCATCACAGCATTACCTTTGATTTTACTGCTGATAACCGGTGGTACCATTGTTCGGTTTCAAAGCAATTCCATAGAGGAAAATTATGATATAAAATCCAACACACTCCAGGTAATTACAAATCCTTTAAAAATTCTAAATCGTATTACAAGAGGTGTGTACAACGAAATTATACTAACAGGAACCAATGAACCAGAAAAATTTGAAGATAATGAGTATATTGATTATCTAAATGAACAACTTAAGTCTAAATATTCTTTTATTGCTGTTCGAAAAGGCAATGAGATCATATATAGTGGAGATGCAAATAAGTTTGAAAAAATAAGCAGTCTCCTTCCTAAATTCAATCATAGCAGCATAGATATTGATGGGGGTTTTTACGTAGATGGTGAACATCCTTTCTTAATAAAACAACAGGACTTCTATTTTACAGATGGAACAGAGGGAAGCATATTTATTATAACCGATGTAACCACATTAGTTCCACAAATAAAGTCTTTTGCATATCAAATTGTATGCTCTGTAATTTTAGTTATGATATTTACTTCTGTAGTACTTGTGATATGGATTTACCGAAGTATATTACGGCCAATAAACATTCTCCATGCAGCTACCAATGCAATGAAAGAAGGTAATTTAGACTATTCCATTGAAGGAGATCCGGAGGATGAAATCGGACGGTTATGTGAGGATTTTGAAGAAATGAGAATCCGGTTAAAGGAACTGATTGATGTTCGTTTAAAATATGAGGAAGATACCAAGGAATTAATCAGTAATATATCTCATGACTTAAAAACACCTATAACAGCCATAAAAGGATATGCAGAAGGTATAATGGACGGAGTGGCCGATACGGATGAAAAGCGGGAAAAGTATCTAAGAACCATTTATACAAAGGCGAATGACATGTCAACGTTAGTAGATGAGCTGTCATTTTATTCTAAGATTGACTGTAATACCATGCCATATAATTTTACTTGCATAAATCTTCATGATTACTTTACTGATTGTATTGAAGAAATAAGTTTAGACCTGGAAGTAAAAAATATAGAAATTACTTATAATAATGAAACAGATAAAGCTTTAATGGTACATGCTGATGCGGAGCAGTTAAAACGTGTTATCAATAATATTATTGGTAATTCGGTAAAGTATATTATAAGTAGAAAAGGGTTCATACAAATTCGAATCAAAGACATAGGAGAATACGTGGAAATTGCTGTAGAGGATAATGGGCAAGGTATACCTGAAAAAGATGTACCCCATATATTTAATCGATTTTACCGTGGTGATGCATCCAGAAATACCTCTAGAGGTGGCACTGGTTTAGGACTAGCTATTGTGAAAACAATTATTCAGGATCATATGGGTAGCGTAAGAGCAGAAAGTGAAGAAGGAAAAGGAACAACCATATATTTTACCTTAAAAAAGTGCGAGGAGGAGAAAGATAAAGATGAATAAAATATTAATTATTGAAGATGAAACATCCATAGCGGAATTGGAAAAAGATTATCTTGAATTAAGTGGCTTTGAAGTGGAGATAGAAGGTACCGGTGATAAGGGTCAGGATAGAGCGTTAAATGAAGGGTTTGATCTGATTATCCTGGACTTAATGCTGCCTAATATAGACGGTTTTGAAATCTGTAAAAAGATTAGAACAGTAAAAAATATTCCAATTATTATGGTATCTGCTAAAAAGGATGATATTGATAAAATCCGTGGACTTGGCCTAGGTGCAGATGATTATATGACGAAACCATTTAGCCCAAGTGAATTGGTTGCCAGAGTAAAGGCACATCTTGCCCGTTATGAAAGATTAATTGGTTCCGGAGTAAAAGAAAATGAAATTATTGAAATCCGTGGAATTAAAATTGATAAAACTGCAAGAAGAGTCTATGTAAATGGCGTAGAGAAAAATTTTACCACTAAAGAATTTGACCTTCTTACCTTTTTGGCTGAAAATCCAAATCATGTGTACACCAAAGAAGAATTATTTCAGGAAATTTGGGATATGGAGTCCCTTGGTGATATTGCCACTGTTACCGTGCATATTAAAAAAATTCGTGAGAAAATTGAATTTAATACTTCAAAACCTCAATATATTGAAACCATATGGGGAGTTGGGTATCGATTTAAAGTATGATGATAGTGTTCATATATAGGAGTGGAAGAAATGGAAACAAGAATAGCTTTAATTGGAATTATTGTAGATAATATGGAAGCAGTGGAAGACATCAATAACATTCTTCACGAGTATGGCAAATACATAGTTGGAAGAATGGGTATACCATATAGAGAAAAAGATGTGAGCATTATTAGCATCGTAATTGATGCTGAGAATAATGTGATTAGTTCTTTATCCGGTAAATTGGGTATGTTAAAAGGTATCAGTGTTAAGACGGTATATTCTAAAAATGGAAAGTAGATACTTTACGTAAAGAAAAAGCAATGATATAATACAAGAACGATAAAAAGACCACATATTTTATTATTTGCAATTTCAGGTGGTAATATTTAAGATAGGAATAGGTGTTAACATGCATATAACAATTACAGGTAATTTAGGCAGCGGAAAATCAACGGTTTGTAAAATTCTAAGAGATCAACATGGCTTTGAAATATATTCAACAGGAACCGTACAAAGAGAGCTTGCAAGGGAGATGAACATGTCTACTCTTGAGATGAATCAGCTCATGTGCAGTGATCCTAAATATGATAATATGATAGATGACGCAACAGCCAGAATATCAAGAGAAAACAGACATAAGGATATTATATTTGATTCTCGTCTGGCTTGGCATTTTGTAGAACAATCTTTTAAAGTTTTCTTATCTGTAAGCCTGGATGTGGCAGCCAAAAGAGTTATGAATGACAACAGAGGCAAGGAAGAAAAATATACATCCTTAGAAGAAGCGAAGAAGCTGTTGGCTGCCAGGGCAGAAACAGAGGACAAACGCTATAAGGAACTTTACAATTTAGATTATTTTAATTTTTCCAATTACAATTTAGTCATCGATAGTACTTGCACTACTCCGGATAATATAGCTTCCGTTATATTAGAGGAAGCTAAGAAGTTTGATGAAACAATGAAGGAAAGAGACATTTTTGAACCAGGTAATCAAGGAATCAATAAAATCCTATTAAGCCCACAAAGTCTATATCCAGGTGAGATTAGTAAGGAAGATAGAGAACGTGCATCTGAATTAATAAAAGAAAGACAAGAACACCGGGAAAATGTAAGGAAAGATATTCTGGTGAAAAAAGTCAAAAATGAACTTAATATAGTAGAAGGTAAGGACGAAGTAATAGCTGCTATTATTGCAGAAGAACCTTTTGTGCCTATTATTTTAAAATAAATGGTCTTTATTGTTAAAATTAGATATGAAGAATTTGCCTCACCATTCTTATGAAATCTATGAAGTAATCACCTAACATACAATTTATTATTCTACAAACAATATATGCAGAGAGATATATTTATATTCTTTCTGCATTTTTTCTTTTTATAGCATAAGAAGGGAGGTTTCTATGATTCACATAAATAATAAAACAAAATTAATAATTACAATGTTTCTCACTATTATTGGTGTATACTTTGGGTTTCAATATATATTACCTCTCTTTGCTCCTTTTGTAATTTCATACTTTATTGCATGGATTTTAATGCCTATTGTAAAATTTTTAAGTGAAAAATTAAAGTTTCCAAGAACCATAAGTGCAATCCTATCTTTAGGCGTTTTTGGAAGTTTAATAATATGGGCTTTATTTTATATAGGTAATATATTTATAAAACAATTAATCATACTATTACAAAACATACCTATCTATTTATCTATATTATCTGGAAAAATTGATTCATTATGCAACGCCTGTGATAATATTTTTGGAATAAAATTAGGAACGGTCAGGGGAGTGTTTGATGACCATTTTGAAACTATGATTGTTATGGTTAGAAATAATATTATACCCTCAATTACTGCAAGAAGCTTAAATATAGCAATTAGCATAATAGGTGTAATAGGTATTATATTAATTATATTGGTTACTGCTTTATTATTAATGAAAGACGAAGCCGCTTATAAAAAAGGTTTTAAAAGCAGTGTATTTTACCAGGATATACATCTTGTTACAAGTAAGTTATCGGAAACAGGTTTGGCTTATATAAGAACCCAGATTATTTTAATGGGGATTATATCAGTTGTATGTACAATAGGACTGTTAATAATAAAGAATAAATATGCTATGATTATTGGAATTAGCATTGCATTATTTGATGCATTTCCAATGTTGGGAAGTGGAGCCATATTAATACCTTGGAGCATTATTTCATTATTTGAACAGGATATATATTCAGCTGCAGTATTAATGACCATATATTTTACAATCATGTTTATACGTCAATTCGTGGAGCCAAAACTATTAGGTAATCGTATTGGGATAAAGCCTGTATATACATTAATGTCCATGTACGTTGGATTTAAATTATTTGGTATATTGGGTTTTATTCTGGGACCTATGGGACTTATAATTATAATTACTATAATAAAAGAAATTGAGATAAGACTGGCTTATCGCGAGGAAGTAAATTAATAATACACGGATTTGATTTAAGTGGGAGGAAAAGGCAGTAAAAATATATACAGAACGATTCGCTCTATAAACTAAATGTATACTCTAAATGTAGGATTTTGGCACGTAAATCAAATTTTACTTGACAAAAAAGTTACGGTAGCATAGAATCTTCATTATAATCTTGGATTAGGATGTATGAAGTCGTGAAGCCATCCTCCGTTATAGGTGGTGGCAGTTCACGAGCGATGAAAAGGAATAGTATATAGTAGTTGTCAACTCAGAGAGAGAATCATTGGTGTGAGATTCTTTTGACAACATTATAGAACCTACCTTGGAGCACTGTATGAAAATACAGCGTAAAACTGGCGTTAACAGATAGAAAAGAGAACTGTCTGGGATATCTATTGATACCTGCAGTTAATTAGGGTGGTACCGCCGAGGTCTTTCGGTCCCTTGTGGATGAAAGGCTTTTTTTGTTGCCTTTCATACTTGCAACATGAAAAACCAGTAATGTCAAAATATTAATAAAAATGATTTGCATGTCAAAACTCTTATTTTAATTAAATTATGAAATAGTGCTGCGTATATATACTATTCATTCAATAAACTATATTAGAGTTTTGGCACGCAAATCAAAATTAGACAAAGCTGGAACAAAGAAAGGAGAGAGCGTTATGGCTAAGGAAAAGAAATTAGTAGAAGCAATTACTTCTATGGAAGAAGATTTTGCCCAGTGGTATACTGATGTGGTTAAAAAGGCAGAATTAATTGAGTATTCCAGTGTAAGAGGATGTATGATTATACGTCCCAATGGTTATGCAATCTGGGAAAATATTCAGAAAGAATTAGACAGAAGGTTTAAAGAAACTGGTGTAGAGAATGTATATATGCCAATGTTTATACCGGAAAGTTTATTGGAAAAAGAGAAGGATCATGTGGAAGGTTTTGCACCAGAAGTAGCATGGGTAACTCATGGAGGCTTAGAACCATTACAGGAACGCTTATGTGTAAGACCAACTTCGGAAACATTATTCTGCGATTTTTATTCTAATATAATACAGTCTTACCGTGACCTGCCAAAGTTATACAATCAATGGTGTTCTGTAGTTCGATGGGAGAAAACAACAAGACCTTTTCTTCGCTCTATGGAATTCTTATGGCAGGAAGGTCACACTGCACATGCTACAGCAGAAGAAGCAGAAGAAAGAACCATTCAAATGTTGAATGTATATGCAGATTTTTGCGAACAAGTATTAGCAATACCTATGATTAAAGGTAAAAAGACAGAGAAAGAAAAGTTTGCAGGTGCTCATTCTACTTATACGATTGAAGCCTTAATGCATGATGGTAAAGCATTACAGTCTGGAACCAGTCACAATTTTGGTGATGGATTTGCACGTGCTTTTGACATTCAATATACAGATAAAGAAAATAAACTTCAATACGTACATCAAACTTCCTGGGGTCTGTCAACACGTATCATTGGAGCAATTATCATGGTACATGGTGACGATAGCGGATTGGTTTTACCTCCAAGAATTGCACCTACTCAGATTATGATAATTCCAATTGCACAACATAAAGAAGGTGTTCTGGAAAAGGCTGCTGAACTTAAAGAAAAGTTAGGAAGCTTTAGAGTAAAGGTAGATGATTCTGATAAGAGCCCAGGCTGGAAGTTTAGCGAGCAGGAAATCAGAGGAATCCCTCTTCGTATAGAGATTGGTCCTAAGGATATTGAGGCAAATCAAGGGGTTATTGTACGCCGTGATACAAGCGAGAAGATTATAGCTTCCTTAGATACCATTGAAGCAACGGTTGGTGAAGTCCTTGAGACTATGCAAAAAGATATGCTGGAAAGAGCCAGAGCCCATCGTGATACCCATACATCCTCTGCAGCTAATTACGAAGAATTTAAAGATGCTATTGAGAACAAACCAGGCTTTGTAAAAGCTATGTGGTGTGGAGACAGGGCTTGTGAAGACAAGATTAAAGAAGAAACCGGAGCAACCTCCCGCTGTATGCCATTTGAACAGGAAGAAATCGCAGATACCTGCATTTGCTGTGGTAAAAAGGCAAAGGCAATGGTTTACTGGGGTAAGGCATATTAATCATCCTGCAATTGTCTTGATATAAACAAAAAGGTGTCAAATAAATTTCCCTTTATTTGACACCTTAATTTTTTCTTTAAGTAGTACTTTTTTTACTGATTATTAGCCGGTCAAATAGTATAATAACAGGAGGCAAAATTATAAACGTGCTAAGTAATGCTAAAGAAATATTAATAACCGTCATCAAACCAAAATCTTTCAAAATAACAAATTTGGAAAGCATCAATACTGAAAATCCACCTACCGTCGTAAGTCCTGATGCTACGATTGCCTTTCCTATCATAGTAACAGCGATAATCATAGCCTCATGTTTCTCTTTCCCGGTCCTTCTTTCTTCCAGATACCTTTCAAGGAGCATTACAGTCATTTCTGTACCCATTCCTAAAACCAGAGCACCCAAAGTTGCTGTAATAGGCGTAAATCGGATATCAAGGAGATACATAATTCCACTGGACATTCCTACAATCAGGGCAACCGGAAAGACTGGCAGTAAAGCTTTTATTGGATTTCTATAGATTATCAAAAGTGCAGCAAACACTAAGGCTAATCCTAAAAATGTCATCTTTATTCTTCCTGATGTTAATCCATTCACCATCTCAACATCAAGTACACTTCCCCCGGTTATTTGAATTTCCATTGGGGAATCTTTAATCTCCTCATGCAATTGTGTAACAAAGGTTTGCAATTCTTCCGTAGTTAAATGTTCAATACTTAATAGTACAACAGCTTCCGTTCGTTCATCATTAATGAACATATTTGACATTTTTTCTGGTAATTCATCAACCAAATCAATATATTCTTCATGATTCAGATTTTTCCCTTTAGATAGATTCTCAACTACGGTATCAATGGATTTTACCTTTATTATAATATCACCATACTTCTCTTCAAACTCTTTTGGTTTATTTTGTATCCAGCTTATATTCTCTTCGGTTAGTATGTTATTCGCTTTCATATATAAGGCAATCTGATCCGTTGAACCTACCGTATCCCTAACGGCATGTATATCCTTTAAAGCTTCCATATCCTGTGGCATAAAGGTCTCGATATCTGTTTCAACACCTACATTAGCATCCGCCATAAATCCTGCAGCTGCTAATCCTATTGCCACAATTAATATAGGTATTGCGAATTTCATAACTCCTTTAGTTGTAAACTTTAATATCCTATTTAAGAGTGTATCTTTTTGAGCTATAGTATTATTTTCTTCCAAGGTATTCTTAGTATTATCTCCACTACCTGCTTGATCGCATAGGCGAAGTATCGGTGTAAGCAGTAATATGCTTCCGATAAAACTAATTATAACACCTATCGTCAGCATTTTTCCAAAGTCTTGTATCATGGGAACCGGGGATATATAGAGGGATACAAAACCTAATACGGTAGCCAAAACAGCTACTGCTACCGCTGTACCAACATTTCTTAATGTTTTTTTCACAGACTTTTCTTCTTCATATCGGTTATGAAATTGTATCGAATAATCAATTCCTAATCCGATTAAAATGGGGAACACTGCCATGGATACCATGGTAATAGGTACACCAAGAAGACCCATAAATCCCAGAGTAGCTATTACGGAAATGAGAATAATACCAAGGCTTAACATTCTCCATCTGACCTTAAATACCAGTAGTAGGACTATTAACATAATCACTACTGCCATTCCAACCATCATTACCATATTAGTTTTCATCTCAGCTCTTAAGGAAGAATCCAGTACCGGTTTGCCTGAAATAATATAGGAAATGGTTTCAAAACCTTCCTCCTCCAGAGCTTTACTAATATCTTCTGATATTTGAACTTTGTATTCATCCTTTAGATTTCCTTGAAGCTTTATTGCCATTAAAGCATTTTTATTATCTAGCACTACATCAGAAAACATAGACCGAAGTTCCTTGTTCTCATCGTATAATAAATTATCCAGCTCCTTTTGACTTCCGGGGATATTCGCCTCCATCATATCACTTTTGTTATAGAATATCTCCAAAGCGTCTGATATGTCCTGAAGCCTCTCTCCCATGGTAATAAAACCTGTTGCCATTTCCTTCAATTCATCCGGAGCAATGCCCTCTCCGAATAACTCTGTCATAGAAGCTGTTTCATTGCTTAATTGATTGCTTATGTTACTTAAAGCCTTAGAAGTATTTTGAGTTCCTTCCTGTATGCCCGATGTCTTATTTCCCATTGTTTCAATTGCTTGAGAACTCATAAGTATATTATCTGATATCATGGCAAGTTTAATTTTTAATTGCTGATTTTCACCTGCAAGGTTACTAAGTTCCTTCAACTGACTGGCCGCCTTATTTAGTCCATCCGCAGCTGTAAGCAATCCGGTTTGCAGCTCTTTTGCCCCTTGATTCAATTTGTTCTGCCCGTTTATAAGATTTTGAAACGCTTCCGTGGATTGTGCCAGACCATTTATTTTACTTTCGATTTTTTTAGGATCCATCATTTCCTTAGAATTCAGATTATTCCCAATATCGATCATTTTTGAACTCATTTCTTCTAGTCCATGGCTTAAGGAGAGTACACGATTCTTTATTTCTTCACTCTGCATTTCTGTCATTTGATGAACAATGCTTGCTGGGCTCATAAAAGAAAAAATATTTTCTTCGTATTTGAACTTTTGCTCAACATTCCACATCTTACGTATATTCTCCAAGGATAACAAATTATCACCGGTATCATCTGTAAAAAGTACCAGGATAGAATCCCCGCCGAATTCTGTTTCCATATCTTTATTGGATATATATACTTCATTATCCGTTTGTACTAAAGTTTCATTGCCTGTTGCCATTCCAATATTTGATACACCTACAATTAATATTGCAAATAGAACAATTGTTGCCAATAATACTTTGACTGGATGCTTTTCGATTAGACCACCCATCCAGGTAAATACTTTTTTCATAGTCCATATCCTCCGTAATCTTAGTAGTAGCTTATCAGCTTATAAACTAAAGTTGTGCACCATAAGGGATGTTATCTTATTAACATAACTTTTAATGCTTTCTTCACTTGTATCATTGATAAATACATAGGACAATATGGTACCCATAAGCAGCCTCAAAGCGGAGTCTTCATTTTCATCAGGTATTCCTATTTCCTTTAGCATATCTTTCAAAATCACTAAAATCTTTTCTATAAAGTTTTCACTTCCTAACTCCGATAGAAGTGGCGCTTCCATTAGGATTAATCTAATTACTTTATGGTTGTTTGAAATTAGCCGGATTCTTTCGTAGAGAATATACTCTAATTTTTCCTTTGGTTTCATTCCGTTTGAGGTTTTTATTGACTCTTCTAATGTGCTGTATAAAATAGGCTTAATTCCTTCTAGAAATATCTCCTGCTTGGTTGAAAAATGCCGAAATAATGTTACTTCTGATATGCCTGCTGCTTCCGCTATTTCCAAAGTGGTTGTCCCATTAAATCCTTTCTCTACAAATACGGTCATAGCTGCATCAAGTATTTGCTTAGCTCTATCTTCTTTCGTCATTCTTTTCTGCGAACCTTTGTTTGCCATAGTATACTCCTTTCAATAAATGTAAACTTATCAGTGGTTATGTAAGTGCTTACTTACATAATAATAGACGATGAATCTTATATTGTCAACTAGTATTTAAATAATTTGAAGAAAGTTGTTAAGTCTAATATAATGATTTGCGTGGCAAAACTCTAATATAGTTTATTGAATGAATAGTGTTGCATATATATACTATTTTGCTGCCGCAGATGCTTTAGCATCTGATACCCCCCCACGTTCAAAACGCTTTACTTCACAAAATGTGCTCAGCTGGTCAACGTGAAGTGGAATATATATGCAGTATTATTCATAATTTAATTAACTGAAGACTTTTGACGCTCGTCATATAGTAGAAAGACCACACGAAAGGTTTTATCCCCCGGTGTGGTCTTTCTATGTTTGGTGCTATTATTGCAAAAACATATGTTTTGCCTTACCTATTAAAGCATCTTTGGTATTATGGATTTCTTCCTGAATTACCAAGTCTAACAATTGATTTAAAATAATACCTATTTCCTTTCCCTTGGGTATGCCAAGCTGAATTAAATCATCACCATTAATTGCTAAATCCTTCAGCGAGAAACAAGAATTATCAGCTATAACATTGTTTAACACTATTTCGATGTTTTTAAGTAATCCCAGATTCCTATTTGAATATATAGGATTTTGGGCTAATACATCTGCTTTTTTAACCTTCAAAAGTCTGCGGAACTGTTCTTCGCCTATTTTGTTTAGAAGTCTTTTAATGCTTTTAGAGTTGGCTGTAATATTTGTATCGTGATATTTGATTAGTTGGGTTATATTATGGATATCTGTATTAGAGAATCGCATTCGGCGTAATATTTTATTCGTTATCTGTGCTGAAATTTCAGGATGTCCATAAAAATGCCCTTCCTTATTTTCGTCTACAGTAAAGCATCGTGGTTTCCCTATATCATGAAAGAACATGGTTGCTCTTAGTACGATATCACTTTCAATTGATTCAACAGCGACTAAAGAGTGCTCATATACATTATAGATATGATGTCTGTTTTGCTGGTCAAACCCATATAAATCCTTGATTTCTGGTATAATATAAGCAAAAATATCAAAGAATTCTAATAGAGTATCTTTTACATTAAATCCTAGAATAGTTTTACAAAATTCAACTGTTATTCTTTCCTGGGATACATTTTTAATCAAACTAAGACATTCAAACATTGCCTTCTTGGTTTCTTCTTCAACCTGGAAGCCTAATACCGAAGCAAAACGAATTCCCCTTAATATTCTAAGAGCATCTTCGGTAAAACGGTGTTTTGGATTACCTACACATCGTATCAAATGTTTATTTAAATCTTCTTTTCCGCCAAATGGGTCCACTAATTGAATGTCTGTGGCTGCACAGGCATTTATGGTGAAATCTCTGCGAGCCAAATCTTCAATGATGCTTGTAGTAAAAGATACTTTGTCTGGCCTTCGGCCATCGGAATAATCTCCGTCAATCCGATAGGTTGTTATTTCAATCATTTCACCATGATTTAACACCATAACTGTTCCGTGTTTAAGACCGGTAAGTATCTGCTGATAATGGCTGAAAACACGTTGAATTTCGCCAGGGGTTGCGGAAGTGGTTATATCCCAATCATGGGGTTCTTTCCCTAATAATGTATCACGAACACATCCACCTACGATGTAAGCTTCATAACCGGCTTCATGAAGCTTACATAATATGGATTTAACTTTATCAGGAATATTTATTTTAAATGGATTCATATACGGATTCCCCTTTTCTGCGTTTTGCCATTTATCTTCAATCATAGCATCTTCATTTCTGCACTGCCAATAGTATACGATATAAAGCAGGTAACATGAATAAATGTAAAAATAATTATACATAAATTCATGGCATTTGTCAATTGTTGGGTTACTCAAGTTGAATACTTCATATTTTTTATTAAAAATCAAAGCATTTCCTGTCATGAAATATAATCTTTTATCATAGGATTAGAGAGAGACACCCCTATGGAGCGGTGCAATAGTTTGGGTCAGGAGGCTTTCCTATGGAGGATAAAAACCAAGAGGTATTTCGGCAATATGATATAAAAATCTATAGTACGTATAGAATCAGAGGGGCGCTAATCCTAGAGACGGATAAGGGACTCAAGCTATTGAAGAGCTTTGAGAGTTCTAAAAACCGTGTAGAATTTGAGAATATTCTTCTTGAGCAATTAAGTGAACAAGATTACCCCTATGTAGATTTATACGTACGAAATGCCGTCGGTGAGATTATTACTGAGGATTCTATGAATAATCGCTATGTTTTAAAAAACTGGTTCCCAGGAGAAGAATGTAATTTAAGAGATGAAGCAGATGTAGCAGATGCTGCTACCAATCTTGCTTTCATCCATTCTTTATTACGTGAAGTAAATATAAATGAGGATCAGGTATTACATAATTCCAGTGGGAATCTAATCGAGCTGTTTGAAAAAAGGAATAGAGAACTAAAGAGAGTTAGGAGTTATATTCGTGAAAAAAGAAAAAAAAACGAGTTCGAAATGTGTTATATGAACTGTTATGATGATTTTTACGAGCAGGCAGTGGAAGCAACCCGCTTACTTGATAATTCAAATTACAGGACCATGTTACAAGAAGCTACTTTGAACAGGCATATATGTCATGGAAATTACACTTATCATAATGTTATCATGCTTAAGGTTAATCGAATGCCTTATGACCAGAATAATTTGTCTAGTTATGATAAATCCATAGATTTAAGCAATACGCCTTATAAAGAACATAAGGAGGCTTTATCAGCAGCAGGACTTCGAAGTCCAACTATAAATACCAATATGGCTACAACTAATTTTGACAAAGCCAGTGTTGGAATTCAAGTTACAGATTTGTATCAATTTATGCGAAAAGTAATGGAGAAAAACGATTGGGACTTGGATTTTGGAAGTATGATATTAGAGGCATATAATAATATACTGCCATTAAGTAAGGATGAACAGAAGTTGCTGTATATTTTATTGTTATATCCTGAAAAGTTCTGGAAGATAACTAATTTCTATTACAACAGTAAGAAGTCATGGGTACCTCAAAGAAATATTCAAAAGTTAATTGGAATTGTAGAACAAAAGGATAGAAAGAGGCAGTTTTTAAGTTGTTTAGAGAGGATATTTTGTTAAGGATAAACCATGATTTGAGTGCCAAAAGTCTAAATATGGTTTATTGAATGAATAGTGTAAACAACTTTCGGCACTCAAATCAACCATGGTATTTCAATATAGCATTTGAAAAATGACTGTTACATTTTTCCGTTATGAACTGGGAGAAGAGATTACACTTGGCATTCTCTTTATGTATCGAGTTCAACGGATAAGTTAATGTAACAGCCATTTTTCATTTTAGCAGTGTTTTTAAGTGAGTTTAAAAAAGACCGTCAGTGGATTGAAAATTTTTAGCTAGCTTAGATACTTGTTCCATAGATATTCAGGATTGATTTACAAACTTGGAAAGAGGCTTAGAAGGAGATTGCTTTCCAAGACTTTATTACGATTGAATTAATAATTAGGATAGTCTATAATGATAAAAAAGTATAACGTAAACACACCAGATAGATGAAAAACACAAGACAAAGAGAGGAAAAACCGGGGTATATGGAAAATAATTATTTTAATGAAAAAACGAAAGGGAAAATGGAGAAGACATTTCCTATTATATTAGGAATTTCTTTTATCGTTATTATTATAGCTGCTACCATTGCAATCAGTAAAGCACAAGGCAAGGAAAGCGCCAGTGCATTACTTTTATCAGGTAAAGAAGAAGATGGAAAAGAAAAAACAGCTGGTTCGGAGTATGATAAACAGATATTAGGAGTAATAAAAGAAATTAACCAGGAAAACAATAGTATTACCCTTCTGGATGTGAATAAGAAAGCAGATGTTGTAGTTAATTATAACAGTGGAACAGTTATATATGATAAATACCAACAGGCTATTGTATTAGAACAGCTAAAGTTAGGTGAAATGGTAGATGCTTATTATAATTCAGATAATTTTACTCTGGCTAAACTTCAGATATCTAATCAGGCTTGGGAATATAAGAATGCAGGCAAATGGAGTATAGATACCATTAATAAAATATTTACCATTGTAGATAATAAATATAAATATGATAGGAATATAATCATCCTTAGTAATGACACCTTTCTTAAACCAGATGATTTAAATGAAAAAGACTTATTGACCATAAAAGGTTTTAATAGAGAAGTTTGTTCGATTCAGGTAACCAAAGGTCATGGAACCATAACTTTTGAAGAGTATGAGGATTTTATGGGCGGGATTATGTATGTAGGTAATGATGCAATCCTGCCAATTACCGAAGATATGGTTGTAACCGTAAGAGAAGGGCAGTATGATGTTACATTAGAAAACGGTAAATTAACAGGTACTAAAACGGCTCGTGTAAAAAGAAATGAGAATGTTTTATTAAATATGGGCGAGTTTAAAAAACCAGCAGTTAAATCCGGTTTGGTATCCTTTGAAATCATACCTGAGGGGGCACTATTATACATAGATGATGAAATCCAAGCTTATGATAAACCAATTAAGTTAGAATATGGAGAACATATAGTGAAAGTTGAACTTGATGGATACGAAACCTATGAGAATACCATCATAGTGGATGAAGCAAGCAAAACCATAACCATTGAGTTAGAAGTTCCACTTGATGATTTAAATGGTTCTAATGGTGATAATTCTAATGGTGATGGTTCTGACGGCGATAGTTTTAATGGCAATAATTCAAATCAAACAAATGGAAATCAAAATACAGATGCAGAGAATCCGAAAGATTATGCAGCGAATTCCAAAGGAGGAAAACAAACTTCTGATCAAGTAATATATGTATTGGAACCTGAGGGTGCTTCTGTTTATATGGACGGAGCGTTAAAAGGCATGGCTCCGGTTAGTTTCCCTAAGATAACGGGAAATCATTATATTACCCTGCTAAAAGATGGATATGAAACAAAAACCTATACCATTGAAGCCACTGATGATGGTGAAGACCTTTATTTTAGTTTCCCGGAGATGTTGAAATCAGGTAAATAGTACAAATATGCATAGGAATTAATTTCTTTATAGTTACCGTTCAGCCTGTGGCGTAAGGCAAGTAAAAGGGAGATGGGATGACATAGGCTGAACGGTAATTCTTTATAATATTCAAAGATTCTCCCACGGAACTCCGCATGATTTTATACCATACATCATAAAATGAAATGAGGAATTCCTTTGGAGGAAATGATGAAAAGGTTTAAGATGATAGTATTACTATTAGGAGTGATAGGAGCGGGTTTGATATTTACTGCATGTAAGGGAGAAGAGACAGATGTGAAAAAAATTCGTGACCTGGAATTTACTGTTGTAGAGGACGCAGATGTTCCTGAGCAGCTAATGGAAATGATTAGTGAAAAAAAGGCACAGCCATTTAAAATGCATTATAAAAATACAGACTTTTTATACATAGTAGTTGGATATGGTGAACAGCCCACAGGAGGATATAGCATATCGGTGGATGAACTATTCTTAACCTCTAATTCTATATATATAGATACCAATCTTGTTGGTCCGTCCCAAGATGAATTTGTATCCAATGCAACAACATATCCTTATGTTGTGGTAAAAACTGAATTCTTAGATAAACCAGTGGTTTTTAATTAAATTCTACTTGTAATATTCTATCCCATTACCTTTCAATGTCCTTTGGAAATGCAAACATTAATATTTTAGCATTTTCGAAGGGCATTAAAAATATTCATAAATCCATTCCATAATTTCTCACAAATTACCAACAATATATTATTGACATATAGAAAATATGTTTACTATGTATATATATTACAAAATGTATTAAAAGAATTTGTACATTTTTTATACTTATTTTATCCTGATTCTTAAGCTTAATTAAAATAATTCACTAAAAGGGATAAGAAAATTATAAAAGTTTATCTATATTTATGTACGCAAGTCGGCTGAATTTACTGAATTGTCTGAAAATTCATTGACAATGTATTAAATTTATGGTATAGTAATGCCAGTTGCATTTTCGACACTTGTTCAAATGGTTATAATAGATAGAATATAACCCAGTGATACATGTTACCACTAGCAAGGAGGCTATTATATGATAAAGCAGGCAGATGTCAGCAAAGTTCGTAGAGAAGTTGTTAATAACATTGGTAGGAGAGTTAAAATAAAAGCAAACAAGGGCCGACATAAAATTGATATTACAGAAGGTATTATCACTGAAACATATCCAAGTATATTTCTAATTCAAATCGATGACGGGAATACGGATTCAGTAAAAACTATGACTTTTAGTTATACCGATGTACTAACAAAAGATGTACAGATGATGCTTTGCTTATAAAAGATATAGTGCTTTTCTTTATGTATTCGCATAAAGGAAGGCATTTTTTATATCATTAAAATGGCAGCACGTCAACTCTTTCTTATTTTCTGTAAACTGCTGAAGATTTTGCTTTATCAACTCTTTTTGTTTCCAGCCCAAGGGTAATTCTATTCATAAATATTACTCCTTGTGAATATGATATGGTATAAGACAAGGAGGGATTTTTTGTGGAGCTGATTAAGAAGAATATTCATATGAATAAAATAAAATGTCGAAGCAGCCTTCAGTTAACTTTGGATGATGACTTTAATGTTCCAGATGTGAAACCGGACATTTATAAAATTATCAAAGAACAAGGGGATATTAAGATTACTGATGTTAAAATGTTAAATGGAAAGTTAATGGTGAAGGGTTCCCTTTACTTTAATATGTTATATTTAAGCGAAGATAATGGAAGACCAATACATAACATATCAGGAGAAGTACCTTTTGATGAAGTCATCCAATTAGAGGATGCCTGTGTTGGTGATGAAGCAGTTGTCACTTGGGAACTAGAAGACCTTTCAACCGGGCTCATTAATTCCAGAAAAATCAGTGTAAGATCCATACTTAGATTAACTGTAATCGTAGAAGAATTATATGATGAAGCAACTGCCATCTCCATTGAAGGCGATGATGAAGTTCAGTTTATAACAAAGAATATAACCGTAACTGATATAGCAGTAGATAAGAAAGATACCTACCGGATAAAGGATCAAATCCACCTTCCGTCCAATAAAAGCAATATATCACAAATACTATATCATGAAATAGAGCTAAGAAACCCGGAAGTAAGGCTTCAGGATAACAAATTCCTAGTAAAGGGTGAAACATTAGTTTTTGTTATTTATGCCAGCGAAGATGAAGAAAATCCAGTTGAATATCTGGAGACAGAGCTTCCATTTAGTTCATCCATTGACTGCAATGGCTGTACAGAAGAGATGATTGATAACATCAGTTTCTCTATTGCCAATAAGAATCTGGAAATAATGCCAGATGTAGATGGAGAAGAGAGAATCATAGATATGGAAGTGGTTCTTGAGATGGATATTAAAATTTACGAAGAAGAAGAACTGGAAATGTTACATGATGTTTATTCTCCTTCCAAAGAATTGACTCCTATTAGAAAAGATGCTCATTATGAAAATCTGTTAATTAAAAATAACAGCAAAGTCAGAGTAAATGATCGTATTAAAGTTAAGAATAATCAGCCGGGAATACTTCAAATCTCCCATGCTTCCGGAGAAGTAAAAATTGACGAGATTAATTTGGTGGATAATGGGTTAGAAGTAAATGGTGTGCTGGATGTTCAAATTCTCTACATATGTGCAGATGATAACAGGCCTCTCAATGCATTAAAAGGCATGATACCATTTACACAAGTAATTGAAGTAAAAGGTATTAAACCGACTAGCATATATCAGGTTAAATCAGGCTTGGAACAACTTAGTGTCATGATGCTAGATAGTGAAGAAATAGAAGTAAAATCCGGCATCGGTTTAAATACTATCGCATTCGATGTGATACAGGAACCTATCATTACTGATATAGAAGTATCAGGATTAGACTATGAAAAGCTTCAGGCTATGCCAAGTGTAGTAGGTTACATTGTAAAAGCTTATGATACTCTATGGGATATTGCTAAGAAATATTATACTACTATTGACAGAATCAAAGAACTGAACGGACTAGAAAATGATCATATTAAACTAGGCGACAAACTCCTTATAATGAAGAAAGTTGATAAGTTGATATAGTTGATTTTCCAAGTTAAATAAAAAGTTATCGTATTAACTAACGTACGTACGCTTTGCCTAATTTAGGCTATTCAGACCTTAGAGAGTAGGCATGGGATATATTTCTTTCTTGTGACCTTGAAAAATTCGATGGTTCTAATACGAT